>LSQX01154308.1_pt1 | contig 40522 bp, 32 predicted proteins | sample 654561 | NCBI WGS metagenome assembly LSQX01 (sample SAMN04489861, study PRJNA283612) | anaerobic digester metagenome | isolation source: 4 biogas reactors fed with cattle manure at either 37C or 55C with and... | place: Denmark: Kongens Lyngby | collected 2014 | reverse complement strand
AAATCCCTATGTGAGGACAGCTTTGTTCGCCCCTTGTTTGTAGGACAAAAGGGGGACGTCGTACCTTAAATGGCACACTTTGGGTAACCTTTTGTAAGGTTAAATAAAGTAATATGTATTGCATATTTGAAATAGATAGTGTATTATTTAATTCAAAAGAGAATCTGAAGCAGGTCGGGAGAAGCCTGAGGAGACTAATTAAACAATCAGGTTCAATAAGAGAAGTACTAAATAACTTAGATATAATTGGCGCCAAAGGGGCTTAACAGCAGAAAGAATTTTTGCCGGGAAGGTGTATAAATGGATAATGTTTTATTTGCTTTTTCTCTAACTTTATTTGCGGGTCTTAGCACAGGGATAGGTAGTGCAATTGCATTTTTTACTAAAAAAAGCAATTATAAATTTCTGTCATTTAGCCTTGGCTTTTCAGCAGGAGTTATGATATATGTTTCTATGATAGAAATTTTCTTTGAAGCTCAATCAACTCTTGTAAATAATCTTGGAGCTGTAAAAGGACAATGGATAACAGTTGCCGCCTTTTTTAGTGGTATGTTTTTGATGGGTATAATAGATAGATTGATACCTTCATCAGAAAACCCACATGAACTTCATACTGTTGAAGAAATTAATAATGATAATCAAGATAAAAGTCACCATATTGAGCAAATAGAAAAGCGTGAAAAGGCAATAAAAAATAATAAATTAATGCGTACAGGAATATTTACAGCACTGGCAATTGCAATACATAATTTTCCTGAGGGGCTAGCTACTTTTATTGCTGCTTTCAAAGAACCCAAAATTGCAACAGCAATCGCAATAGCTGTTGCAATTCATAATATACCGGAGGGAATTGCAGTATCTGTACCAATTTATTATGCCGCCGGAAGTAGAAAGAAAGCTTTTTTCTATTCTTTTTTATCAGGGCTTTCTGAACCGATAGGTGCATTAGTTGGATATCTGATTCTAATGCCATTTATTAATGACACTTTAATGGGAGTTGTTTTTGCTCTTGTAGCAGGTATAATGGTATTCATTTCTTTGGATGAATTACTTCCATCAGCCAGGGAATATGGGGAGCATCATATATCTATTTATGGACTTATTGCCGGCATGATGGTTATGGCAATTAGCTTATTGTTATTAGCTTAGGTGATGAGGGTGAAGATAACATTTAGTACAGTAAGGAAAAATTATCACTCAGAATTATTAATTTTGGGGTGAGTTGGTTGAATAGAAAGGGGTAATGAATTATGTCAAATATTGAAGAGAAACTTGCAAAATCATTAACAGCGGAATCTATAGAGCTGATTCCGTACCTGCCATATTTATTACAGGATTTATGGGAACTAGGTTCATCACCAACTGATATTATTGATATGATTTTAAAGCATATCCGGGTATCAGAAAAAACAAAAGTGCTTGATTTGGCTTGTGGAAAGGGAGCTGTAAGTGTCCACCTAGCCGAGGCTTTAGGCTGTATAGTTACAGGGATTGATATCATCCCTGAATTCATTGACTTTGCTAAAAAAAAGGCTCAAGAATATGGAGTAGAGAATTTATGTGAATTTAAGGTAAGAGATATTAACGAGTCAGTAATAGTTGAGAAGGACTATGATATTGTTATACTTGGTGCTGTTGGGGATGTCCTCGGAAATCATGAACAGACAATTCAAAAGTTAAAAAATACAGTTAAAAACGGAGGATATATATTTATTGATGATGCATATGGGAACGATGATTCTGATGAGAAATATCCTACAAGAGAAAAATGGCATTTATTATTTCAAAATGCAGGAATGAAGATTATAGATGAAATGATTGTCGAAGAAGATGAAATGACAAGTACTAATGATGAACAACAGGATTTAATACAAAAAAGAGCCAATGAATTAAAGGAAAAGCATCCGGATAAAGCCTATTTATTTGAAAGCTATGTTAAAAGCCAACTGGATGAATGTTATGAACTGGAGAATGAAATATCCGGAGTTACTATGCTCTTGCAGGTCGTTTAAAGTTACTTAATTGGTTATAGGGCAGACAAGTCTCTGCCCTTTTGTATAATCTAATCGAACTATATCTTTTCCGAAAGGGGTTTAAGAATGAATATGGGATTAGGATTTTATAAAACTAAAAATACGTCGATTACAAGAGGTTTAATGATAAAAATAGCACTAGTCCTCCTAATCTTATCTGCAATTTTTTATACTTACTATAACGAAGTTGAACGTGAAAAACCTTTAGGCATGGGTGAAGATATTGAAATATATGTTCCTAGCGGAGCCTCAACAGGCGACATTGCTACAATACTTGCAAAGGAAAACCTTATAAACTATCCTTTATTATTTAGAGTTATTTCAAAAAACAGAGGGAACGATGGTTTATATCGTGAGGGTGCACATATTTTAAATGGGTCCATGAATTATGAAAAAATGATGGAGACTCTAAAGCAGGATACTGTTAATAATGCTGTTACGACGTTTACGATTCCGGAAGGATATGAGGCAAGGCAAATAGCTGAAGCGTTATCACAAAAAGGTTTAGTTGATAAAGATAGATTTTTGGAGCTTGTTGATAAAGGGGATTTTAATTATTTATTTTTAAAAGATTTACCTAAAAGGGATAATAGACTTGAGGGATATTTATTTCCCGATACATATGAAGTTTTTGTAAACTCATCGGAGGAGGAGATAATTTCAAAAATGCTTGATAGGTTCGAGCAGATTTTTGACGAGGAGTATTATTTAAGGGCAGAGGAAATAGGTATGACTGTAGATGAAGTGATTATTTTAGCATCTATTATTGAAAGAGAAGCTATGCATAGCGACGAAAGGGCTATAGTTTCGGGAGTTTTTCATAACAGGTTAAATAGCAGAGAATATAATCGCTTAGAGTCCTGTGCAACTGTTCAATATATCTTGGGGGAAAGGAAAAAAGTATTATCAACGAGAGATACAAAGATTGATTCGCCCTATAATACATATATGTATGGGGGGCTTCCCGTTGGGCCTATAGCATCACCCGGAAAACTTTCCATAGAAGCTGCCCTGTATCCGGCTGATGTGGAGTATTTGTTTTTTGTAGCAGATGATGACGGCAGACATATATTCACAAAGACTTATGAACAACATCTCAAAGCAATAGATGAGATAAACAGCAGATAATTTATAAACAGGATTCTTTGGTTTAGATGGAGTTTAAACTTCACTTGGGACTTATAGAAACCGTTATCCGGAGACATAGCGACGCTTATCTCTCCGATTGCAGAAGTGGGGGTATTAGCGACAGTAGTCATCGGATAAATATACTTGACCAGTTATATGTTTTAGAAGAAGGAATGATTATAGAAGTGACTGAAAATAACATAAATTATGATTATATTACAGAATATATAAGAAATATACTTCCAAAAACAGAAGGATTATTGTATGAGATGGAAATGTATGCGCAAGAGAACAATGTACCGATTGTTCAACCCGAAGTCGCAAAACTAATCTCAGTTATTACAAAAATCATAAAACCTGATAGGATACTTGAAATTGGCACAGCAATAGGTTATTCGGCAATCTTACTATCGGAATCTTTAAAAACAGGCGGAAAGATAGTTACTATTGAAAGAGATGGGAATATGATAGGCATTGCAAGGAAAAACATAAAAAAAGCAGGTCTTGAAGATACTATTAAAATAATTGAGGGTGAAGCTGCAGAAGTATTGCCTAATATTACTGATAAATATGACTGTATATTTATTGATGCGGCAAAGGGAAGTTATCCTGACTTCCTTTCATACTGTATTGAGTTGCTTAACTCAGGAGGGGTTCTTATTGCTGATAACGTGTTATATAAAGGGATGATAGCCAGTGATAAATTGGTGAAACGGCGAAAAAAGACTATCGTTAAAAGAATGAGAAGTTACCTTGAGACTATATCGGATAATCGGGAGTTTGAAAGTACAATAATACCGATAGGGGACGGAGTATCGATATCGTATAAGAAGTAGTTGGTCGGTTGGTCGGTTGGACAGTCAGGAAAAACACGGGTGAAGTTCCGATAGCTTAGTAGGGGCGGGCGACTCTGTCCGCCCGCGAAATAGGGTGATAGCCAGGATGACAGTTGGACTTGGGGACTGGTACTACTGTCCCGACTGCTTTTGGAGGGACTGAGTACCTGTCCCCAAGTCCAATATATAAGATTATCTAATATGGAGATGAGTTTATGGAAATAAGAAAACCGGAATTATTGGCACCGGCAGGAAATCTTGAAAAACTAAAGATGGCAATAATATATGGTGCCGATGCTGTTTATATTGGTGGTGAACAATATAGTTTAAGGGTAGCAGCCGATAATTTTAGTATAGACGATATAAAAAAAGGAATAGAGTTTGCACATTCCAGAGGTAAAAAAGTATATATAACAGCAAATATAATACCGCATAATGAAGACATTGAAGCCATGCCGGAGTTTATAAGAAGCGTAAGCGCATTAGGAGTTGACGGTTTAATTGTAGCTGACCCGGGTGTGTTAACTATTGCAAAGGAAGTTGCCCCTGAGATTAAAATCCATTTAAGTACACAGGCAAATAATACAAATTGGAAGAGTGCATCTTTTTGGTATGAAAACGGGGTAGAACGGATTGTATTGGCAAGGGAATTATCGTTAAAAGAGGTTAAGGAAATACGTAATAAAACCAGTAATAACCTTGAATTGGAATTGTTTGTTCATGGAGCAATGTGCATATCATATTCAGGAAGATGTTTGCTAAGTAATTATATGGCACAAAGAGATGCAAACAGGGGCGAATGTGCACATCCATGCAGATGGAAGTACTATCTTATGGAGGAAAAAAGACAGGGAGAATACATGCCTGTATATGAAAATGATAGAGGGACATTTATATATAATTCCAAGGATTTATGTATGATAGCACACATACCCGATATAATTAATAGTGGTGTTTCAAGTTTTAAGATTGAGGGTAGGGTAAAAAGTGCATACTATGTTGCAACGATAGTAAAGGCATATAGACAGGAAATTGACAGATATATGGATGACCCCGATAACTATAAATTTGACGCATCATTGTTGGAAGAGGTAGCGAAGGTCAGTCATAGAGAGTATACTACAGGATTTTATTTTGGAAAGCCTACGGGTGAAGACCGGATTTATAAAACAAGCTCATATACACGAGAATATGAAATAGTGGGGATGGTGAAGGAGTACTATCCTAAGCAGGGCATTGTTCTTATAGAACAAAGGAATAGATTTTATACAGGTGATGAAGTAGAATTTGTGCCTCCAAAAGGCGATTATTTTAAACATACAATAACTCAAATGACTAATGATGAGGGCGAGAGCATTGATGTAGCACCTCACCCACAGATGCTTATAAAAACGCCTCTTGATACGCCCGTACATCCAAACACATTAATTAGAAAGAAAAAATAAAAACACAAGGTCAGTTCTTGCAGATTGTACATGTTCATGGTTCGGTGTAGAAGGCAACTTTTACCGGGTTGAACACAACCAATGGATGATTTGTAGTCTGTAGGGATTTTATTTAGTACGGAGATGGTACAGGTGATATTTGTTTCCGTGCCGCCTTGTGCTGTGTAGGAGCGGGTTTCCATGCCCGCCCATAACCGAAAGGAAAACAATCTAACTGTCCCCTGTGGCTTCTGTTGTATAAAGCATCTTCTAATCGGGGAAAATATAGACATATTTTTCTTCGGAGGTGCTTTTATATTTATAATAAAAGAGCTGTAACAATTGTTGTTTTTTTTACAATACTTCTTTCTATGCTGATTTATAGATTATATAATCTTCAAATAGTTGAAGAAGGATATCTTGCAAGACAGGTAATTCAACAAAGGTCTATTGATACAACGTTAAAAATTGTGCGAGGTGGAATCTATGACAAAAGAATGATACCTTTTACCGACACGGAAGACAGCTATCATGTGATTATTATCCCTGAAGTATTAAAGGACAAGATAGACACAGCTCAAAAGCTTTCTCCCATTACAGGATATAGTGCTAAAGATATAACAGATATACTGAATAAAAATAAACCCGTTGTTTTTGTGATAAAAGAAAAGTTTAAATACTATTTGAATAATAATTTATCACAGCAGGATGGCGTATCAATTATCAATTCAACAAATAGGCATGGTGAAAATTCCATTGCTCGTCATGTTATAGGATATATTAACGATTCGGAACAATTAGGTGTTTTCGGGATTGAAAAAGCGTTTAATAATGTTCTACATATGCAAAAAACACAAAACATAGGGGTTATAGGTAATGCCTTAAAACAGTCGATTCCGGGATTAGGATATAGAGTAAGCGAACACACTAATGATAACAACGGATTAGGTGTTAAATTAACACTTGATTTTCATATTCAAAGGATTGTGGAAAAAGTGATGGACAATAGAGTTAATAAAGGAGCTGTAATAGTTACTGATGTTGATAGCGGTGATATTGTAGCATTGTCAAGCCGACCTAATTATTCTCAGAATAATATTGATAGGTATCTCGATAATGAAGGAAGTGAATTGATTAATAGAGCATTTATGTCATATGATATTGGTTCAATATTTAAAATTATTGTTGCAGCCGCCGCCTTAGAAAAAGAAGTTATTAACCCTTATGATAAATTTAATTGCAGGGGTTATGTAGATGTTGAAGGTAAAAAATTTAATTGTTCTGTAAATAATGGAGAAGGTCATGGAGAGATAGATTTTGTGGAAGCTTTTGCACATTCATGTAATACCTTTTTTATAGATACGGGATTAAAAGTGGGATATCATAGTATCATTGAAATGGCAAAGAGATTTGGTTTTGGTGATGAAATTTTTCTTTTTGAAGGTCTGGAACAACACTTAGGCCATATTCCTAAGAAGGATTATGTTTCTTTAAGGGAAACGGCAAATACTTCAATTGGTCAAGGTGAGATACTGGTAAGTCCAATTCAAGTAGTTGATATGATAACAGCAATTGCAAATCACGGGATAAGAAAAAGATTAAATATAGTAGATTCTATAATATATGAAGAAGACGGAAGTATAAAAGAGAAAATATCAGAAAAACAAGAGACTGTAATTATTGATAAAATGACTGCAATTCAAATACAAAATATGATGGAACAGGTAACCCTTGTAGGCACAGGTAAAAATGCTAACCTTGACAGATATGGTGGTGCAGCAGGAAAAACCGGAAGTGCAGAAACGGGGTGGACAGAGAACGGAGAAACAAAGGTTCACGCTTGGTTTGCAGGGTATTTTCCTGTATATAATCCGAAATATGCTATGGTTGTTTTTATTGAAAATGGTAGATGGGGTGGTGCTACAGCTGCACCGCTGTTCCGAGAGATAGCAGAAGAAATTATAGGGTTAAATTATTAGATTAACCTTTTAGTTTTATGTTATGAATCAGAGGTTGCTAATGCTTAGGTGCAGCGAACCAATTCCTGAATAGTAATAATTTTATGATAAAAAACACAAAGTTTCATACCTTACATTGCTATATGTTTTATGTTATAATAAATGCATTAAAAATATTAATTAAGGAGTTAGTTTATTATGTCTATTTTAAATTTAAGAGCTAAAAAGAACTGTAAATATGACTGTATTTCTTTAGGGGAAATAATGCTAAGGTTAGACCCCGGGGAAGGTAGAATTAAGAACGCAAGAGAATTTAAAGCTTGGGAAGGCGGAGGGGAATATAATGTTTCCCGAGGCTTGAGAAAGTGCTTCGGAAAGGATACCGCAGTTGTAACAGCATTAGCTGATAACGAAGTTGGCAGGCTTATTGAAGATTTTATTATGCAGGGTGGGGTAGATGTATCCTTGATTAAATGGGTACCCTATGATGGTATCGGAAGAGGCGTGCGTAATGGAATTAATTTTACCGAAAGAGGTTATGGCATAAGGGGAGCTTTAGGTGTTTCTGATAGGGGAAATACAGCAGCATCTCAGCTTAAAGTCGGGGATATAGATTGGGAATATATATTTGGTGAATTGGGAGCCAGATGGTTACATACAGGAGGTATTTTCGCCGCACTATCTGATACTACACCTGATGTAGTAATTGAAGCGGTTAAGATTGCAAAAAAACATGGAACCATAGTATCTTACGACCTTAATTACAGACCATCCCTTTGGAGTTTCATAGGTGGCAAAGAACGTGCACAGGAAGTAAATAAAGAGATAGCAAAATATATAGATGTTATGATTGGAAATGAAGAAGATTTTACAGCTTGTCTTGGCTTTGAAATTGAAGGAAATGACGAAAATTTAGAAGAGCTTAATCTTGAGGGTTATAAGAAAATGATAAACAATGCAGTTAAGCAGTATCCTAATTTTAAAGTGGTCGGAACAACCTTAAGAAGTGTTAAAACAGCTACAATAAATGATTGGAGTGCTATGTGCTGGGCTAATGGAGAAATATATAAGGCAAATGATTATGACAATTTGGAGATTTTGGATAGAGTAGGCGGTGGAGATAGTTTTGCATCAGGATTAATTTATGGATTAATGACTAATGATGACCCATTAAAGGCTGTAAATTATGGTGCTGCCCATGGTGCACATGCCATGACAACACCCGGAGATACTTCTATGGCAAGTTTAAAGGAGATTGAAAACCTTATGAAAGGTGGAAGTGCGAGAGTAGTGAGGTAGGGATTATATAGGAGACAGTTGGTCAGTTGGACAGTTAGTCAACTGTCCAACTGTTCCCTGACCGTATTATGTATTTTCTCAACTTGCAAACAAAATGCCTCTAACCGAGCCTCTATTACCTGTGGGAATATATTTCCGTCACTTTCTATTGACAAGAAAGGCAACGAAGGATGTTTTTCAAGCACTTTTAACACAATCTTATTTTTTGAAGATATTTTCGGTTTTATTTCATCTATACTTGCTGAAATTATTGCCTCTGAAACTCTGTTTGGCATACATCCAAACGGACCAATTGCAATAACACCGGATACTTCATCTATTATTTCGGTCAAGGCGGTACCTATTGTAAGTATTGCTTCACCCGTTAGCTTGGGTGAGATGAGCTCGCTTACATTTTCAACAACCTTTTGGATATCAACCTTGTTAGGTTCATATAATCCCGAACGGGCAAAAATACTTTTAATAGCCTTATCCATGCTACGTTTATAAAAATTACTTATAAGTATTTTTAGTTTTGATGAGCTGTTATTATTACCGGCCAGCTCAGGATTTTTAAGTAAGTAATCACAATAATAAATCCACTCGGATATAGGAGCTGTCTTTACTATAATATCTTTTTTTGATAGTCTCTCAACCAGGTATTGCCTTGAAAAGCTATCCCTTCTAACATATATTTCTCCGACTAGTCCTACTTTTTTTGCTTTATGTAACGAATTCTTTAAGGGTATACCTTTTAGTTTGTTAGCCGCGTCAATCAACACTTCTCTTACTTTATTCCAAGGCTCAGTTGCAAGAGCAGCAACAATTTTTTCGGATATATCATGATATATTGTTAATGCTTGTTCTGTATCCCTTGGTAATACAAGGATTGCACTATAAATATCATCCATAATGTCTGAAATAATTATAGATTGCCATGCACGAGTTTGAAATTTTATTCCCAATCCTGCATATGAATTAGTGGTAGTTAAAGACATTAACGCAATATTTTTAATTTTGTTTTGTTCTATAAGGTTTTGCATAAGCACTCTATACTGACCAAATCTGCAAGGTCCGGAAGCCTCCGGCATAAAATATACTAAGAGTTCATTGCTATCTTTTCTATTATTTAAATAGTTCATAAGGCTTCCCACAGTGAGCATTAGAGGAAGACACTCCTTGCATGAGGAATTTGCCCTGCCAAGTTTTAATTCTTTTTCGGTAGGAGGTGGGGCACAAGTAGCGTTAATACCTAAATATTTAAATGTTGAAGTAAGGCATCTCGAACCGATATCCCCCATTGATGGAATTAACACATGTATATCTTTATCATATAACGTGTGTTTATTACCATGAGGATCAATTATATAAAAAGTATCATTTTCGACGATTGTTTGATGTGGTGTGTATTTTTCGACATCTTTATCAATAGTAGCTTTTTGATTATTAATTTCGATGTAGCTGGATACCACGTCCAAAAAGGCTTCTATTCTGGTGTCTACTCCTGCATCTGAAGTATGACTGTCAAGCTCAAGCGTTAAAGAAGGTTTTGCCCCCATTATTTTTCTAAAATACCCTATTAAAAAGGAATCGGGACCGCAACTAAAATTTGTAATATATGCGGCAAACAGTTGAGGGTGTTTTTTTACGAGTGACGCGGCTTTTAAAATTATTTGTCCTGTGTTCCAGTACATATATCCCAATGATTTTTCTTTTTCGTAATCTAAAAAATCCATAGGAATTATTAAATGCCCTCTTGAAGCAAATTTATGCGGTATTCCCATATTAGCATCCTTTGTGTAAGCATTGTATGGTCTGCCAAACAGTACTATACCAACTTTGGAGGGCTCCTTTTCAAGGCTATTCAATACTTTTTTCCCAATCAACTGCATTTCGTTAAAACAATCCTTTTGAACTTTAACTGCAAATTCATATGCACCTTTAGATTCGTGAGCTGAAAAACCTAATCTTTCACCCATTTTAATAAATGTACCTTCCATCTTGTCATAACCTTTTGAAAAATTAAGAACAGGGGATAAGATAGTCTTCCTTTTCAAACTTTTAAATGCAGCTTTTAGATAATAGGGTTCACCTTGAACAAAGGGACATGTCAACCCTGATAGTTCACTATTATTAACATCTATGCCCTTTATATGTGGTAGGAATACCAAGTCTATATTTTTATTTAATAAATCTTGTGTAAAACAATGTGAAAGCTGTACCGGGTAGCAGAAACTTGCACCCTGTTTATTTACGCCTTTTTCATCAGGAGTATCTGCAAGGACAACATCAAAGCCCAAAGTTGTAAAAAAGTTATAATAAAGCGGGTATAAAGAGTTTGTTAACAAAGATTTAATCATTCCGATTTTTTTATTATCAGAGTTTTTATATTCGTTTTGATTTGAAGTATATTTTTCAAATATTAGCTTTTCTCTTAAAATAATTAAGTCAAGGTTTTCAACATCATATTTTATATCCCTTATTTCATTTACATATTTATTGCATGAACCGCCAAAAGGATACTTTTTGCCATTTATCTCAATAATACTTATTCTACACTTTCTATCACACTTTTCCTTGCCACCGTTGCATGCAAAAGATTTCCCGTATATTGCTTCTCTGTTCATCAATTCTTTAAGTTCAAAGCTTTGTTCATCCATCAACCCTAAACTTATTTTATTCTTTATTTCCAAGGCGACACCAAATGCACCCATTAAACCCGGTTCGGGGGGAACAATTATATATTGCTCTGTAAATGCAGCCATGGCAATTGGAACAGCCTTATTATAGCAAACTCCGCCTTGCATAAATATTTTTTTGCCTATAGCTCTGTTCCCTTTCACCCTGTTGGAATAGTTTTGACAGATTGAATATACAAGTCCTGCTACAATATCTTCTTTTGTTATTCCTTCTTGAATTGCTGTTTTTATATCGCTGCTTATAAAAGCTGCACATTGGTCGTTAAAATTCGGGGGATTATCAGCTTTAAGTGCTATATCTGCTATTTCTAATGTATCTATACCCATGGATTCCTTAGCTGCTTCTTCTAAAAAAGAACCTGTACCTGCTGAACAAGCTTCATTCATGGCGTAATCCGAAGCCACTTTATTGGTTATAAATGTATACTTGGCATCTTGACCACCAATCTCAAATATAGTATCGACTTCGGGGTCAAAATAAATCGCTGCTGTTGCATGGGCTATTATTTCATTAATAATGCCGTTTGTTAATGCATGAAGACCTGCAATTTGCCGTCCTGAACCGGTTACCCCAAGACCTATGATATTAATAGGAGTATTTATCGTATTGTACAATTCCTTATAGCATTGTTTTGAAGCTTCAATTGGGTCCCCGTTTGTTCGAAGATAAATTGAACCCAGTATAGCATTATCTTCTATCCTGAGGATTATTGCCTTTGTTGTTGTAGAGCCCACATCCAGACCAATAATACATTTATCATTCGAATTTGCTTGACCGTAGGTCATAGTTTTAAAATCAACGTTATCTATGTATTTATTGATAGCAGGTAAAAACCCAAATGAACTTTTACCCGGCAAAACCAAATTATTTAAATCTTTTATCGGGTCGGCTTTATTTTCGAAAGCCCATAAGGCTGCACCGAAAGCTTCAAAGTACGGTGCTTCCTCCGCTATTTTTATATTTTTTAAATCCTCCTTTAAATAGTCTACCATTAAATGATTTTTAGATGTTCCTCCTATTAAAAGAACATTATCGGTTTCTATTTTTTTAAGAAGTTCTAAAATTTTAGATGCCATCATTTTACTAAGTCCTGCAACTACATTGTTTTTATTCACGCCTTTATTGAGTGCGTGGGTGCAGTCGCTTTTACAGAAGACAGAGCACCTCCCCGATACTTTATATGGGACAGCTTCTTCAATTATCATAGCTTCACTTAATGTTAAATTCATTCTTTTTATTTGCTGTAGAAAAAATTCCCCTGTTCCCGAAGCACATTTATTGCCTGTATATACGTTAATAATTTCCCCGTTTTCATCAAGTTTATATACCAAAAATGTTTCTCCGCCGGCTGAAATGATAGAGTTAATATGATTATATTTCAATTTTAGATGCTTGTATGCAATTTCAACAGCTTCCGGCTCCGATATAGAAGAAAGGTTTATCTGATTTATAAATTTTCTGCCGGTGACGGCTATTTTTTCACAACTACTAATATTATTCTTTTTATATAGTTCTATTAAAATCTCCTTTGCATTTCCGTTATGTGCTTTTGTTTCCGTATGAACACAGTTTACTTTATTATTTACTTTTTCAAGTATAACCATGCTTATACTTGATGCTCCCATGCAAAAACCTGCTGTTTTCATTTTGTCCCCCACCCTTTATGTTTTATTTAATATTGACAGCTAAAAACCATATAAACAGAATTCTAAGGTTCAGATGGAGTTTTAACTTCACCTAAACCTTAGAAACCGTTATCCAGCGGCGGTAGTCATCAGATAAATTTTTACTTCCGGCTTATCCGATGCCTTGCTTACCCCCGAATAAAGAATCCTGTTTATTGTAACATATTTTGTTATACATTTAAATACCGGAAAATTTGTTGAAAATAGTTGACTCTATTTTGAAAGTTTGTTAAAATAATAACAAGTAGAAATTGTGTTTCTAAACTTAAGGATATTAAAAATGTCTGAGGGCGAGGAAAGGTGCAGATTAATGACTGATATTGAATATTTAGTTAATTATTATAGCTCTTTTCTGGTTTTTCAGAAAAGAGCTTTTGTGATTCTGCGTTTTCAGATAACAAGAGAGGAGGAAGACAGTGAATAGTACCCCACGTTCAAACCGTATACATATTGCAGTGTTTGGTCGCAGAAATGTTGGTAAATCAAGCTTAATTAATGCGATAACAGGACAGAATACAGCTTTGGTATCATCTGTTAAAGGTACAACAACAGACCCTGTGTATAAGGCAATGGAACTATCGCCTATCGGTCCTGTAGTCTTAATAGATACTGCAGGATTAGATGATGTTGGAAGCTTAGGTGAACTACGTAAACAAAAAACTTTAGAAGTGCTAAAAAAAGCGGATTTAGCCATTATGGTAATTGAAGGCGAAAAAGGGATGGGAACAATCGAAAAAGATGTGATTGGGAATCTAAAAGAAAGGAATATTCCTATAATAGGTGTTGTTAATAAAACAGATATCAATAAAGTCTCAAAGGTCCAAATATCACAATGGGAAAAGCAGTTTAATATAAAAATTGTATCGGTTTCAGCATTTAAAGAAGAAGGCATAGAAGACCTTAAAAATTTAATTATCGCTTCAGCATCTAACGAGCAAAATAAATTCAGTATTATCGGTGATATTATAAAAGAAGGGGACTTTGTAGTTTTAGTTGTTCCTATTGACAGTGCGGCACCTAAAGGACGCCTTATTCTACCCCAACAACAAGTTATACGGGATATATTGGACAATAGTGCTATTGCAATTACTACTAAAGAAAGTGAGCTTAAGCAAACCTTAAGAGATATAGGCAAAAAACCAAGTTTAGTTATCACAGATTCTCAGGTGTTTTCAAAGGTTAATGAAGACACACCCGATGATATCCCACTGACGTCTTTTTCGATATTGTTTGCAAGACATAAAGGGGATTTTAAGGAATTGGTTAAGGGTTCCGAAAAGATAAAAAAACTAAAAGACGGTGATAAGATACTTATAGCAGAAGCGTGTACACATCATAGGCAGTGCAATGATATCGGAACTGTAAAAATACCCGGTTGGTTAAAACAAAACACAGGTAAAAAGCTCATATTTGAAAGCTGTAGTGGCATGGATTTCCCGAAGAATCTTTACGAATATGCATTAGTTATTCATTGTGGAGGGTGTATGTTAAATCAAAAAGCAATGCAGGATAGAATTGAAAGCGTAGTAAAAGCAGGAGTACCTATTGTAAATTACGGTGTTATTATTGCTTATATGGAAGGGATTTTAGAGAGAGCAATAAGTGTGTTCAAGAAAACAGCAGACAGGGACACAGACAGGGGACAGTTCTGTGTTTTCAGATAGATAAGTAGCTACTACATGACGGTGTAGGGGCGGGTTTCCATGCCCGCCCGAGAAAAAGCACAACCAAAAACAACTGAATTACCTTCAGGTAAAGAACGGCTTAGGCATTGTGAACAGTCCTTCCGATTTAGCAGTCGGCGTCAATTCGCATCCATGCTCAAGACGCCTAAAAATTGCCTCCATGCGATTTTTCCTGCTTCAATCTCCAGGATTATTCACAACACCTAAGCATTAACGGACGAATAATATTAGTCGTAGGGGCGGGTTTCCATGCCCGCCCGCAACCAAAAAGAATGGACCTGTCCCCTGTGGTTCTGTGTGGCGGAGCATAGCATAACCGCCTTGTGCCCCCTAATAGGGGGCTGCCCGAAGGGCCGGGGGTCTCTAAAGTTCAATCTGCTCTACACTAATAAAATAGTTGAATTTGTACTTGCTTAACAGACCCCCTGTCGTTAACACGACATTCCCCTATTAGGGGAAACAAGGTGGTTGAGCTTTTCCTGACCAACCGACCAACTGCCCCCCGTGGCTCCTAAACAGCTTGATTATTTTTTGAAAGAACGCTTTTGACCTGTACACCCGATAGAATCCCCAACTTGCCGGTAATACTACCGATTTCATCTGTGGTTCCGTCAACGATTAGAGAGATTACGCTTACGCCGCGTTCTCTATATGGAATGCCCATGCGACCGACAATAGTGTGAGAGTAGTTATGGAGAATGTCATTAATGGAACTGACTTTTCCCATATCCTCGACAATAATACTTACTACACCTAAACGCTTTTCCATATAAAACACCGCCTTAATAATGTTAGTATTAACATTATAATATTTTTATAAGATTATTCAAGTGTAGAACTAGAATTCCTGAGTACAAGGGAATAAAAACTAAGTATAAGGGGGAAGTAAAATGTATAATGAAAATTTTATTAATGGACAACGTATTTATTCACTTCTTAAACAAGAAGGGAATAAATCGAAACAAGAGTTTGAAAGGATTATTGAAAAGGGAAGGCTGGCAAAAGGTCTTAAAATAGAAGAAGTTGCCACCCTTTTACAAATCGATGACGATGAGCTTAACGAAAAATTATTTGATGCTGCATCACACGTTAAAAATATGATTTATGGGAATAGGATGGTTTTGTTTGCACCGTTATATATTTCAAATTATTGTGTTAATAATTGTGTTTATTGCGGTTATAAGTGTAAGAATGAGTTTTCGAGGAAAAAGCTAAGTGATGAAGAGATAAAAAAAGAAGTTGAAATAATTCAAAGGCTTGGTCATAAAAGAATTGCACTGGAAACAGGAGAAGACGATAAGAATTGTCCTATTGATTACGTTCTTCACGCTATGGACGTTATTTATAACACCAAGGTTGATAATGGAAGCATACGAAGAATAAATGTTAATATTGCGGCAACAACAGTTGATAATTATGCTAAACTTAAAGAAAAAGGAATTGGAACATATATTTTATTCCAAGAGACATATCATAAGGAAACATATAAAAAAATGCATCCAACAGGGCCTAAAAGTAGTTATGAATATCATCTTACTGCTATGGACAGAGCTATGGAAGGCGGAATTGACGATGTAGGTATCGGCGTACTATTTGGTCTGTTTGATTATAAGTATGAAGTTCTCGCAACAATACTTCATAAAGAACATTTAGAAGAAAAGTTTGGTGTTGGCCCGCATACAATATCAGTACCAAGACTTAGAAAAGCAAAAGATGTTACACTAAAAGATTACCCACATTTAGTATCCGACAATGAATTTAAAAAGATAGTGGCTATTTTAAGGCTAGCTGTCCCATATACGGGCATAATATTATCTACGAGGGAAGAACCAAAATTCAGAGAAGAGGTTATGAGGTTGGGAGTTTCTCAAGTCAGCGCAGGTTCCTGTACAGGGGTTGGCGGATATGAAGAACATAAAGAAGGAAAGGAGCAGGAGCTTCAATTTGAAGTTGCAGATAATAGAACACCTAATGAGATTATAAAAAGTCTATGCACCCAAGGATACATTCCCAGCTATTGCACTGCGTGTTACAGAAAGGGAAGGACGGGAGACAGATTCATGCAGTATGCTAAAAGCGGAGAAATCCATAATTTATGTCATCCAAATGCAATTATGACATTCAAGGAATACCTAGAAGATTATGCAGATGATGAATTAAAAGAAATAGGAAGCGGAGTGCTAAAACAAAACCTTTCTAAGATACCAAGCGAGGATAAGAGAGAAAAAACATTAGAGCGGCTAAAACGAATCGAAAAAGGGGAACGGGATTTATTCTTTTAAAGAGGGTTTTCAGAGGACAGTATTGTTAAAAGCGTCTTTGATGGTAGATTAGCAAAGGTAGGTGAAAGAGCATGGAGTATTTACAAAAAATATATGACAATAATAATTTGAATAAAGAAGAACTCATAGGGTTTATGAAATCATTAAATAGTGAGAATTCCAATAAACTTTTTGAAGCTGCTAATAAAACCAGAAAAAAATATTATGGCAATAAGGTATACATGAGGGGACTAATTGAGTTTAGTAACATTTGTCGAAATAATTGTCTTTATTGTGGACTTCGTGCTTCAAATACAAAAGTAAAGCGTTATCGCCTCACAACTAATGAGATTTTAGAGTGTTGTGAGGAGGGATATCGTCTGGGCTATAGGACTTTTGTCCTCCAAAGCGGTGAAGATATGTGGTACACTAAGGAAATATTGGTTGATTTAATCAAGAAAGTAAAAGAAAAATTTCCGGACGTGGCACTTACCCTTTCCATTGGGGAGAGACCGTACAATGAGTATGAAAGCTTTTTCAAATCAGGAGCAGATAGGTTTTTACTTAGACATGAAACGGCATCCAAGAAATTGTACGAAAAATTACACCCCGATATGCTATTTGAAGATAGGGTTGACTGCCTTAATAATTTAAAAGAGATTGGATACCAGGTTGGAGCAGGATTTATGGTTGGTTTACCTGACCAGGGTTATGAGGAGCTAGCCGAAGATTTAATTTTTCTAAAAAACTTAGAACCTGACATGATTGGAATTGGTCCGTTTATTCCTCACAGTGCTACCCCAATGGGAAATGAGCAGGGGGGGACTATAGATAAGACATTAATTATGATAGCACTTGTAAGACTTCTTGTACCGGATGTTCTTCTTCCTGCTACAACAGCAATGGGAACACTTAACCCCCAAGGCAGGGAGCTTGCCTTAAAAGCAGGGGCAAATGTTGTTATGTCCAATATTTCCCCAATAAGTGTTAGGGATAAATATCAGCTTTATGAAAACAAGATTTGTATAGATGATGAAGCTTCAAAGTACAGTGGTTATATAGAAAAAAGAATTAATGCAGCAGGGTTTATATTAGACACAACAAGGGGCGATAGCATTAAATATCTTTGCTTAAAATAAGAAGATTACTTGTTTGACAATACTCATGTCAAATGATATTATTCCAGTGGGATTGATAATTAAGCGGAACTGACATCTGAGCCGGGAATCCTATTTATATGGGAAGGAAGATGTGGATGATAAAATTAATAGTTGATAGTACATGTGATATTAATAATCTGATAACTGATAACTATGAGGTTGAGATAATCCCTTTAAATATTGTGCTTGATGACGAGTCATATTTAGATGGTGTTGATATTGATATAAATACTGTATATAAAAACATGAGGGCCGGAAAAATACCCAAAACTTCACAAGTGTCATTTGAAGCAGTAACTAAAGCTTTCGACAAATGCATCTTAAATAGTGATGATTTTATTTACTTGGCCCTTTCATCTAAGTTATCCGGCACATATAACTTTGTAAAAATGATACTCGATGGTTATAAAAAGAAGTATCCTAAACGAAGAATGGAAATAATAGACACAAAAGGTGGAGCCGGAGGGACGGGATTAATAGCTATACAAGCACTTAAAATGATAGAAAAAAAACTTCCTTTTGAAATGATAATCAAACAAATTCAGTTCATGGTTGAACATATAGTTTATTGCTTTACAATTTCCGACTTAGGATGGTTGGTAAAAGGCGGTAGAATTACCAAACCATTAGGGTATGTGGGTAATATTCTGCATATCAAACCGTATCTTACAGTAGTGGATGGGAAAATCATCGTTTCTAAAATGGTTCGTGGAAGTAAAAAATTGTATAATACTTTAATTAATGCTGTTCAGTCAGGAACAACTAAATTTAAAAAACAGATTATTGCAATAAGCCATGCTGACGATTTAGATACGGCATTAAAGATAGAAGAAAGAATAAAAGATACAATTGAGGGTTGCAAAACTACAATTTTTCAAATCGGGGCAGTTTTAGGTTCTCATTTAGGAATAGGTGGCGTTGGGGTTTTCTTCTTCGATGAGGAACCCGAATTCTACGAACTTATATAAGGACAAAAGGGGACGTACCTTAAATGTCATAACTAACCACTCCTAATCAGAGCGGCTAGTTATGACATTTAAGGTACGTCCCCTTTTGTCCCCCAATATCTCTTGAATTTTTGTCCAAGTTCCCCCTTAGAACTTTTTCAGCCATATTAACACCTTTGGTTTCTCCTTCAACAGCTTTTTCTATAATTTCTACTGTATCTGCATCAAAACCTATATCCATATTAATTTTAATATCTCCCATTATTCCCTTCATTCCAAGATTCTCTTCAGCCCTTCCGCCTATATCTTGAATATAGCTTGCAAGCTTATCAATATTTTCTCTATGTTGTTTCTGAACTTCTTTAAAACCTTGCTTCACATTCTCGTCCTCTAACTTAGAAATAAAGTTATTAAAACTCTCAACTGCCATATATTCTCCCTGCAAAAGCTGATTAAGAGACTTCATTGTTTCTTTATTATCTGTCATCTTTTATACCTCCTTCATGATGGGTTACTTTTTGTTTACTGTAATCTTATTTTCCCACCTATCCAGAGAAAAATACTAAAAAACCACTCCGACAAAAGGGGACGTACCCTTTTGTCCCCCGTCTTTGGTATTGATGATGACAGAAATGTAATTGGAGTAGATGATCTCAATGAAGAATGTATAAGAATAGAAAACATGATTAATGATTCTATTAATCCTGTGCCACAATTTCACATTGATGTAGAAAATATAGAAGAAAAGAGCTTGATAATATTAACTGTTGCAAAAGGGAAATACACTCCATATTATTACAATAATAAAGTTTATAAAAGATCTGATACTTCTACAGTTGAAGTTGATAAGGTTGAGTTAAGAAGATTAATATTAAAAGGGGTAAACATAGATTATGAAGAAATTCAAGCTTCTTCTCAAAATTTGGGATTTAATATATTAGAATCAAAACTTAAGGAAGGGTTAGGCATAGAAAAGTTAACTTCTGACATCCTAAAAACTTTAAACTTATTGGATAAGAATGGAGAGTATAATGTAGCCGCAGAATTATTAGCAGATAAAAACAATATTAGATTTTCGGGCATAGATATAGTTCGATTTGGTGACACTATAAACCAAATATTGTATAGAGATACTATAAAAGGGGTATCCCTATTGTCTCAATATGAAAAATCTATAGAAATTTTTGAAAGATATTATCAGTACGAAGAAATAGTAGGTTATAAAAGGATGAAAAAAGAACTGATTCCAAAAGAAGCTTTTAGAGAAGCTCTAGCGAATGCAATTGTTCATAGGGTATGGGATATAAATTCATATATTCAAATATCCATGTTTGAAGACAAGATAGAAATCAATTCTCCCGGGGGATTGCCAGAGTGTATTTCAAAAGATGAATATTCATATAGTAATATTTCCTTATTAAGAAATCCAATAATAGCAGACATTTTTTATAAGCTAGATATTATAGAGAAATTTGGTACCGGTATTATGCGAATAAATGAAGAGTATATCAATAGCATTGCTAAGCCAACTTACGACATCCGTGAGAATAATATTAAGATAATATTACCGGTCACAGACATTAAAGTGTTAGGTTTATCAGGTGATGAAAATACTGTACTAGATATATTTAAAGATGAAATAGAGCTTTCAAGGGCAGAACTAGATAAGAAAACAGAATTAAACAAAACAAAATCAATAAGGATTTTAAATTCCCTTATTGATAAAAACATTATTGAAAAACTAGGTAATGGACCAAGTGTTACTTATAGGATAAAGCATTGAAACATATTGTGGACGAAAGGACAAAAGGGGAGTGCGCCATAAATGTCAACATTTTTCCCCCCAAAAAAAAATAAATGAAAGGCGAACATAATGTAAATTTTTGTCGGAAATCCTTGCATTTTTATATATAGTTGTATATAATTATTTCCATAAGAGAATCAAGAAGTTGCCATGTCTTGTTGGCGCGCCAACACCAACAAGCGCATGCGGTAGACAGAACCTACCTACACGCATAGCATTTAGCNNTTCAAAAGACTACAGGGGGAGGTATGCTGAAATTTTGTGTACCTTTTCCTGTAACAATATTTTTTGAAGGAGGATCATGTATGAGCAAAATTTCAATGTTTTTCAAGATCAATTCTATTGAAGGTGCGTTTGACAAGCAGACGCCTTGCATCAGAATACAAGGGTTGTGGCTTGAGGATCTGGGTTTTAAGGCTGACAAAATGTTTAAGCTTGAAGGTGAACCCGGGAGGATAACTCTCAGTATTATTGAACCGAGTGAGGCATTTCTCATGATGCCTGAAAGAGATGGTACTGGCGGGCGGGAGATTTTAGAATAAATTCTGTATCGACTTCCGCTCCTGTCTATATTCAGTCAATAGAAGTTATAAAAGGTGACTAGCATTAATAATTTTGACAGAAGCAATATTTGTTTTTTTCTATGATGAAAGCTATTTCCTGATTATGAGCCACAGGGGATATGATGGGGATGCAATTTGAATCGTTTCAATTGTAGGGGCGGGTTTCCATGCCCGCCCGATAGATTATTGTTGCGTCGGTTTTCCATTGTCTTCCCTCTGACAACTTTCTTATCATCCTAGCACCTTTCTTATCATGTCAGCACCTTTTCTGTCATTCTTCGCTGACGCTCAGAATGACAAAGTGGAAAACCTCAGAAAGACGCTCGAACAGCCCTCATAGCACAAACAACTTGTGCCCCTCGATAGGGGGCTGTCTGAAGGACTGGGGGTCTCTAGATGCATATTAAAAATGAATCTTTTAAAAAATGCGGACATTTAATATTGCAATTAATAAACTAAAAAAAATAAAAAAAGCCTCTTGAAATATTACACAATAAGGAATAGAATAGGGAATATTATATAGAACTTTTGAGGTGGTTTTTTATGAAAATAGTATTTATTGGTGCGGGAAAAGTCGGATATAAACTTATCGAGATGCTTTCGGAAGGAAATAACGATATTGTATTGATAGATAAAAATCCGATCGTCTTAAAAAAGATAGAGGATAATTTGGATGTTTTATGTATAAAAGGTAATGGTGTAAGCACAAAAACTCTTTTAGAGGCTGGCGTGGATAAAAGCGATTTGTTGATTGCGGTAACAGATAGTGATGAAATAAATATGGTTTGTTGTTTGACAGCTAAAAAGCTTGGCGTTAAGAACACTATAGCTAGAATTAGGGACCCGGAATATGCTGAGGAGTTGGTGCTATTAAAAGAGGAGTTAGGTCTTGACCTTATTATTAATCCTGAGAAGGCTGCAGCAGAAGAAATATCCCACATACTGAGTTTTTCTCCTGCAGTAAATATACGGAATTTTGCAAAAGGACGTGTTAAGTTTGTTGACATAAAAGTTACACCTGATACAACTATAGTCGGGAAAAAGCTTAAAGATATTTTTAACAAGCATCATTTGTCAATACTTGTGGCAGCGGTAGTTAGAGATGGCGAAGTTACTATTCCCAATGGCGAATTCAGACTTGAGGAGAATGATGAGATATATGTAATCGCTAATCATTCAAACATATATAATTTCTGTAAAATTGCGGGTAAATATCCGCAGAAGATAAGAAATGTTATGATTATCGGAGGCGGCAGAATTTCATATTATTTGACTAAATTATTAACAGAAATGGGAATGAGGGTAAAGATAATTGAAATAAATAAAGAAAAGTGTCTGGAATTATCTGAATTATTACCCGAAGCCCTTATTATTCATGCCGATGGAACAGATGAAGAGGTTTTAATGTCCGAAGGTGTTGAAAATATGGATGCATTTATTGCTGTTACAGGTATAGATGAAGAAAACTTATTGTCATCGTTATTAATTAAACGAAAAGGTGTTAAAAAGGTCATTACAAAAGTCAGCAGGGCCAATTATATAAGCTTAGTAAATGAACTCGGCATTGACAGTGCTTTTAGCCCAAGATTAATTGTTGCTAACCAGATAATAAAATATGTTAGAGGAAAAGGCATAGAAAGTTTTCACAGAATTATTGAAGACCAAGGTGAAGTATTTGAATTTATTGCAGATAACGCAGATAAATTTATTAATATCCCTTTGAAAAAGTTAAGTTTTGTAGAAAATGTTTTGGTTTCTGTAGTTGTAAGGGAAAATGAAGTAATTATACCACATGGTGAGGATATGATTAAATCCGGAGATAGGGTTGTTGTGATTTCCAAGAAAACCGGTATTTCCAACTTGAATGATTTGATGACGAAATCGCTCAGGAGGGATATACATTGAATTACGCAATAGTATTAAGAAGTTTGGGGATATTGATGGTATTAAATGCTTTTGCGATAATACCTTCATTTGTAGTATCTATTATATATAAAGGGTCGGATATGTTGGCATTACTTTATACTATGATAATTATATTAATTGCTAGTCTTTTTTTTATAAATATCAAACCTAAAAATACGAGAATTTATCCTCGTGAGGGCTTTGCCATAGTTGCAATCGGATGGCTTGTTGTTTCTCTTTTCGGTTCATTGCCATTTTATTTAAGTGGGGCTATCCCCTCTTTTATAGATTGTTTTTTTGAAACTGTTTCAGGTTTTACAACGACGGGCTCAACAATACTAACTAATGTTGAAGCGCTACCTAGAGGCCTGTTGTTTTGGAGAAGTTTTACTCACTGGATGGGAGGTATGGGTGTTCTCGTATTAACACTTGCGATATTACCTTCAGCCGGTGCGGGTGCACTTCAAATAATGAACGCAGAAACCCCGGGACCCAGCCCCGGAAAAATAGTTCCCAAAGTTGGGCAGACTGCTAAAATATTATACGGTATTTATTTTGCTATAACTGTTATCCAAGTAATTATGTTAGTGCTTGCAGGTATGCCCTTATTTGATTCACTTATTCATACTTTTGGCTCAGTAAGTACAGGAGGCTTTTCAAGTAAAAATGCAAGTATCGCCGCATATAACAGTGTTTTAATAGAAACAATAGTAATATTTTTCATGTTAATGTGCGGTGTTAATTTTTCATTATATTATCAAGCTTTAAGGGGAAGAATTCGAACAGTTTTCAACAACTCTGAATTTAGATTTTATATCAGTATGGTTTTAATTAGCGGTTTACTGATAACATTTAATTTGTACGGAAGTATATATAAGACAATTGCAGAATCTTTAAGACATTCATTCTTTCAAGTTGCTTCAATTATTACCACTACAGGTTATTCAAGTGCTAACTTCGATAAATGGCCTATGTTTAGTAAAATTATTCTTGTGATTTTAATGTTTGCCGGTGGGTGTGGCGGTTCAACTGCCGGTGCAATAAAACAAATTAGAATAATAATATTATTAAAGATAGTAAAAAGGGAGTTGCTTAGAATAATATACCCAAGAGCTGTATATTCTGTTAGTATTGCAGGGGAAAGCATAGAAGAAAAAACACTTATGGAGGTTTTAGCTTTTTTCTTTTTATATTTTTTAATATTTATTATAGCTGTATTAGTTGTTTCAATTGATGGGAAAAGTTTTGCGACTACAATCACATCAGTTGCGGCAACAATAGGCAATATTGGTCCGGGTTTAGATGCTGTAGGTCCTATAGGTAGTTTTGCTGACCTGTCTGCAAGAAGTAAAGTCGTTTTATCATTATGTATGATAATCGGAAGATTAGAAATATATCCGATACTTTTAATGCTTGTACCTCAGTTTTGGAAAAAGGTTAATATTTAGGCGACAAAAGGACAAAGGGGGGACAAAAGGGGACGTACCTTAAATGTCATAACTAGCCACTCCTAATAAGAGTGGCTAGTTATGACATTTAAGGTACGTCCCCTTTTGTCCTTGACTAATAATTCGAAATGGTATAGAATGAGTTAAAATTGAATACTTTTAGACAGGTGCCAATAAAAACAATTTTTAATTGGTGAAAAGGGAAGACGGGTGAAAATCCCGCGCGGTCACGCCGCTGTAAAAGAGGAGTCTCTTATAATGCCACTGGAACTAACCGGGAAGGGGTAAGAGATGAAGATTCTTGAGTCAGAAGACCTGCCTGTTGGTAACACTAAAACTCTACGAGCGATAGGGGGGTGTCTTTATGGATAACAGAAAATTAGTGATTAATTATCCTGTACCGTAAGTTGATTGATTTAAAGAGCCTTTTTATCGAATATGATAAAAAGGCTCTTTTGCATCATGAGAAAGAATACAAAGAATTAATAGGAGTGTGTTAAAATGCAAATTAAAAAAACTAATGCAATAAAAGTATTTATCGCATTAATAATTACTGTATCAACTATGTTGTCTATGTGTGCTTTAGCATCAGAAGGTAATGGAAAAAACATAAGTATTAGGGTGGAAGGAATATCGGAAACAATTTTGGAAGAACAAACTGTAATTGTTGAAGCTGATGTCGAAAAAACAGCCTTGGATATATTGAAAGAAATATTGGGTAGTATAGGGATAGACTATACCTTATCAAATTATGGAGAAACTGAATATGTTCAAAGCATAAACGGAGAAGAAGAAGCAACTTTTGGGGGATGGGACGGATGGATCTTTTTAGTTAATAGTGAAACAGTTATGGTAGGTGCAGGTGAGTACGTAGTTGGGGATAGGGATGAGATAGTGTTTTATTATGGTTCATTTCCCCCTGATACTTTAATACCACAAATAGAGATATATCCATCCAGACCGAAAGTTGGGAACGATATAATTATTACAGTTAAATCCAGTTATTATGATTACTCAAAAGATGAGGTTATTGATGTGTTAGTTCAGGATGCAGTTATATCATTTGATAGTAGTAATTATCTAACTGATGAAAACGGTCAAGTTGTTATAGAAAATATTACTTCACAGGGAGAATATATATTTAATGTAAGTAAAGATATTGAAGGTAGCTTCCCACAATTATTAAGGACAGGAAATATATCTGTTTTTGTTGAAATTGATTATTATACTATTTTAGATATGTATTTCACAGATTTAAGTGGTAATTCTATCATATCTTTTAATAGTGAAGAATTAGTAGTAGCTAATGTGGAGGCTACTAAAAACCTTGAGAATCATGCACCGGGGTTGCTTATGATAGTACTATACAATGAAAATGGTGCATTAAAAGACATTAAATTTATGAGAATTAATTTAGAACAAGGGCAATCTACTACATTTGGAGCAGGGGTAAGGCTGGAAGAAGGTGATAAAATAAAAGCATTTGTTTGGGAAAACTTATTGGGAATGAGGCAATTATCCAATTCACTGATTTATCCGATGACTACCGCCGCTAACACCCCCACTTCTGCAAGCGAGAGATAAGCGGCGTTACGTCCCTGGATAACGGTTTCTAATGCTCAGGTGGAGTTAAAAACTCCATCTGAGCCCAAGAATCCTGTTTATACCCAATAAACAGTAGTATGAAGCTATATGAAGTTTGTTATGAAGAGGAGAGAAAAAAATGATTAAGATGTTACATAAAAAACAATCACTGTTCTTTATAATTGTATTGGTAATAAGTTTTAATTTACTTATTATATCGGGATTAGCTGAAGAAGACATTATTGAACAAGAGATTGATATGATAGAAATTGAAGTTTCTGAAAATGAAATACTTACTGGAGAAAAAGTAATATTAACAGTGACGGGAACCGTTAATGGTTATGGTAATTGGCAACCTCTGGAAGATGCTATTATTATCATAAACGACGATGAAACAGATTATCTTACTGATGAAAACGGACAGGTTGAAATTATATTTGAACAGAGTGGTGTTTATATAATTGAAGCTCAAAAAAATGTTGAATCAGAACAAGATGAAGAGGGGTACGAAGAGTATAACATAATAACATCTTTATCTATTAAAATAGTAGTAGGTGAATTGCCTGTTAAGGATGATGAAATCATAGAAGAAAAACCGGAAATAGATGAAGTTGTAATGGGAGCGGAGTTTTGGCTTGAAGGTAGAAAAGAAAACATGTCAGAGTGGGCAGCAATAGGCTTGGCATTGAATGGCTATAATGATTTTAATGACTATTATAACACTTTATTAGATGAAATATCTCAAAATGAAGGTGATTACAGAAAAATTACTGATTTGCAGAGGATATCAATGGCGATACATTTTATAGATGAAGACCCGTTAGATGTTAGTGGTCATAACTTAATTGAAAAAATTTATAACCATGATAATATGTTGAAACAAGGTATTAATGGACCTATTTTTTCACTTATAACCCTTGATAGTGGAGATTTTACTATTCCGGAAGGTTCAAAATGGAATAGGGATATGCTTATAGATGAAATACTTGAAAGGCAAAATCCTGATGGCGGTTTTGCTTTAGCTCAAGGTGTAAGTGATGTAGACATTACAGCAATGGTTGTTCAGGCACTGGATAAATACAAAAATAGGGAAGAGGTTAGTATTGCATTAGATGAAGCTATTACATTTCTCTCAACTGTTCAAAGGGATGATGCCGGATATAATCATATGTCGGGAGCACCAAACAGTCAAAGTGTTTCCCAAGTGATTATGGCACTTTGCTTTATGGGAATAGACATAGAAAATGATGAACGTTTTATTAAAAACGACAAAGATTTATTAGATAATCTATATATGTATTTAGCTGATGATGGCGGGTTTAAGAATATACTTACTCAAGAGCACAGTGACCTGATGGCAACAGAGCAAGCGTTCTTAGCTTTAGTTTCCTATAAAAACTTTTTACAAGGAAATCCGGGGACTATATATTATAAAGAATACATTTATGAGGAAGGGGAAGACACCCAGGATTTTATAGGTTATGAGGGGGACGAGTATGTATCAAATCCTGACAACAATATAAATGATGAAGAAGAAACGACTGATAGTATAACTGAAGAAGAGAAAGAAGGCAATGAACAGTCAGAAGAAGTTAGTAAGGGGATAGAAGAAGATAAGCAAAAAGTCAACTTTTTAGATATTTTAGATATTTCAGATTGGGCTGTTGAGTACGTTCAGAAAGCCTCTAACTTAGATTTAGTAAAAGGATATAGCAATAAATTTAATCCAAAAGGAAATATTACAAGAGCTGAGTTTTCTGCTATTATTACAAGAATTTTAAGTGATGATGAAGAAAAAGAATATGAAGAAGTGTTTGAGGATGTCAAAAAGGATTCATGGTATTTTTCATATGTGATGAAGGCATATGAAAAGGAGATAGTAAAGGGAACCTCAGATGATACGTTTAATCCTGATGATTTTATTACAAGGCAAGAGATGGCAGTGATGCTTTCAAGATTATTAGAATTATCATTAGAGGTGAATGAAGTTCATATTATAGATTTGGATTCAGCTTCGGATTGGGCGATAGAGCATATAAGGGCAGTGTTCAGCGGTGGAATCATGGTAGGTAGTGACGGATGTTTTAACCCGCAAGATGATGTTACAAGAGAGATGGCAGCGGTAATTACTGTAAGGGCATATGAAAGATTAATTCGATGACGGGTGCTCACTTGTATGTAACAGAAGTGAAGAATTATTTGGAAGAAGCACTTAGTGCAGAAGCTGTAGAATATCTTAATGAAGCGGAAGATTAGCCGTATCACCTGTTTGAGCGGAGCGAGTTTGATACGGCCTGAAGCGAATTTAGATATTCAAGGCTTCGAAACTTGGCGACTGGAAAATCATTCTTCATGTAAAAGAAAGATTGGTGATTATAGGTGAAAAGAGTATTATTGTTAATACTGGTTTTTATTATTATGACTGTAATTGGCTGTAATATGAATAATGAAATTGCAACTACTGAAAATAAAGATATAATTAATCAGCAAAGGGAAATTGAGGAGGAAACCGAAAAAGATATTACAAAAGAAAGTGAACAATCCTCAGAACCAATAGAAACAGAGCAAAATATTGTTGATGTTGAATTACTAGATATAAATGCCGGCAAGAAAGAACCCACCCATAAAGACAGTAGTGCCAGTGAAACCAAGTATGAAGAAAGCGAAGAAAAAGCTAATGATATAGAAAGAAAAGCAGATTTAGCGGATAATGAAATATCTGATACGGAGCAAGATAATAAACAGGAAATTATTGAGAAAACAGTGACAATCAGCATAGAAGGGTTAAAAGATACTGTGAAAATATTAGAACCCACAATTGTAAATTTTGAATATAACGATACAGTTTTTGATATTACAAAAAGAATCACCGGAGAAAAGAAAATTCATTTATCTTCAAAAGGAAGCGGTTCAAGGGCGTATATAGAAGGAATAGATAATTTGTATGAATTTGACCGGGGACCTACAAGTGGATGGTTATACAGTGTTAACGGTGACTATTACAGTAAGGGCTGCGGTACATATCAAGTATCAGAGGGCGATGAGATAAAATGGGTGTATACTTTGGATTTAGGTAAAGATTTAGGTGTTCTTAATTAGGTTTGATAAGGTTGAGATTGATTTAATCCGATGACTACCGCCACTAAAGCTTCCGCTTCTGCGAGCGGATGGATAAGTGGCGCTACGTCCCCGGATAACGGTTCCTAAGGCTCATCAGGAGTTAAAACTCCATCTGAGCCCAAGCATCCTGTTAATGTGAGGTGTAAGAATGAAAGAAAGAGGATTTTCTGCGTATCATCCGCTTCCGTGTTTTTTATATTATATAGGTGTTATTATTTTGACAATGCTGATTAATCATCCGATTTTTTTATTAACAGCACTGGCTATGATTATTGCTATTAATATAATGCAAGATAAGGGCAAGAGCTTAAAAGAATTCTTGAGCTATTATATTGTTATGGCACTGTTTATAGTTGTAATTAATCCAATAGTATCCCATAGAGGAAGTACAATCTTATTTTACTTTTTAGATAATCCTGTTACCTTAGAAGCACTGATATATGGTATTATAATGTCCTTATCTCTTCTAATAGTGATATGTGCATTTTTATCATATAATATGGTTATATGTGCAGATAAACTTATGTATCTTTTTTCGCGCTTAATCCCTCAAATAACATTTATTATAATGCTTGCAGTAAGGTTTGTACCTTTACTAAAAAAAAGGATTGATGATATTAATATGGTTCAAAAGTCAAGAAGACACAGTATATCAAAGCTTATTTTTAAACAAAGAATAATTGAGAGAATGAAGGTGTTAAACACTTTAGTTTCATGGACATTGGAGGAAGCATTAGAGACTTCTCAATCAATGAGAGCAAGAGGTTATGGTGTGATAAAAAAAAGAACTTATTATTTTAGATATAAAATGGAGAAGAAAGATTATTTATTAATAATACTATTAATATTATTATTTTTACTCTCTTTTTCTTTTTGGTATTTTAGGATTTTAGATTATCAGATATATCCTGAGGTTAATAGTCTTAACTTTGACATGAAAACAATCATTAGTTATTTTATATTTATTATGTATATGGGTATACCAATCTTTACAGAAGGGATTGATTTTTTAAGATGGCATTAATTGATATAAAAAATCTTAGTTTTACATACCCTAATTCTGATGCAAAAGCATTAGATGATGTTTCGCTTAAAATTAATGAGGGAGAATTTGTTCTTGTTTGTGGTGAAACAGGTTCAGGCAAAACTACGTTATTAAGGCAGCTTAAAAAGCAAATAAGACCCCATGGGAGTATTGATGGGGAAGTATTATATGATGGTTTGTCAATCGATAATTTAAACGAAGAACGTGCTGTAACTGAGATAGGGATGGTTTTTCAAAACCCCGATAATCAAATTGTGATGGATAGTGTTTGGCATGAACTTGCTTTTTCTTTAGAGAACATTGGCTGCGATATCGATGAAATGAGAAAAAGAATAGGTGAGATGGCTAATTTCTTTGGATTAAATAGCATAATGAATAAATCTGTCCATGAATTATCGGGAGGTCAAAAACAATTATTAAATCTCGCATCCGTATTATTGTTAAAACCTAAAGTTTTACTTTTAGATGAACCGATATCGCAGCTTGACCCTATTTCCGCCAATGAGTTTTTAAAAATGCTCAGACAATTAAATGAAGAATTATCTATTACAATAATAATGAGTGAGCACAGGCTGGATGATGTTTTTGCTATGGCGGATAAAGTCATAGTTGTAGAAAAGGGAAAGGTAAAATATGAACAAACACCTAAGACAATATGTAAGTTGATTTGTGATAGGAATAATAAAGCTTTGAAAGGGTTTTTACCTGTACTTGCGAAGATGTATTTAAGTGTTGAGGAAAATGTAAGACATGAAGATATACCTCTTACGGTAAAAGAAGCTAAAAGGTGGGCGGCACAAAGAAAATGGGTCGGGAAAAAAGTAGAGGAAGAAGATTATAACAGTAGTTGTATTATAAAGTGTAGTAATGTTTATTTTAAATATGATAAACATGGGGATAACATAATACAAGGGTTGTCTTTGGATATATATAAGGGTGAATTTCTTTCTATAGTGGGTGGAAATGGTTCAGGTAAGTCTACTTTACTGAGGATTATCGCAGGGCTTCTCAAACCGCAAAAAGGGAAAATTTATATCTCTTCGGATGAGGTATTAAACAGTTCAATTAAAAAGAGAACGCCTGTTATAGGGTACTTAGATCAGAACCCTATGCTGTACTTTACACATAGTACAGTAAGAGACGAAATATTTGAGTATGCTAAAAATCAAAAGGACGTAGATTATAGCTATATTGATAAGTTAATAAAGATATTTAATCTGGAATATGTAATGGATAAGCATCCCTATGATATCAGCCACGGACAAAAACAAAAACTTGCATTAATAACAGTACTGTTTACAAAACCCGATATTCTATTGTTTGATGAACCCACAAAAGGGCTTGACCCTGAAAGCAAGAAAGAGTTTGAAAAAATATTATCTGAATTAAAAAATAATGGAAAGACAATCGTCGTAGTTACTCATGATATTGAATTTGCTGCAAGTAATTCAGATCGTTGTGCTATGATTTTTGGTGGAGAGATAACAAGTAATCAGAAATCGAATAAGTTTTTTGCCGAAAATTTCTTTTACACAACGCATATAAGCAAAACAACCAGGGAATATATACCTAACCTTGTTACATTTAAGGATGTGATTTCGTTTTGTTCATAAATATGAAACGCATAATACTACCGATATTGCTAATAATGACTGTATTACTTTTAATAGCTTTGTGGTCGGATGGGAAATATATGATATCCAGTCTTATTATTGTAACGATTTCCTTATTATTATTTTACTTAAAATTTGAAAAGAAAGATGCTAAGCCTGAGGAAATAGTTTTAATTGCAATTTTAGCTGCAATAGCTGCAATAGCGAGAATCCCGTTTGCAGCTATTGCAAGTGTACAAGCTACATCTTTTGTGATTATAGTATCAGCAATTGTTTTCGGTAAGGAAGCCGGATTTATGATTGGGAGTATAGCGGCAATAGTATCTAATATTTTTTTAGGTCAAGGTCCCTGGATGCCATGGCAGGTTTTTTCATGGGGAATGATGGGTTTAACAGCAGGGGTGTTAAAGGATATTATAATGAACAAAAAAACATTGCTTCTTATATTTGGATTTTTGTGGGGATTTATTTTCGGATGGATAATGAATTTATGGAGTGTCTTATTTTTAGGTTCGGGTGAAACCGGATTATATGTCTATATTTCTGCGTGTGTTGCCAGCTTCTATTTTGATTTAGCCCATGCGTTATCTAATGTGTTTTTCTTATTAGTATTTAGAAAAGGGTGGACTAAAATACTTCTAAGGGCAAAGAAAAAATACGGACTGTTGAACAATAGGTAGTGTTCAGTGCCCTCGATCTGTCCTCTTATGTAACTTAGTGTCAACTTTTGTTGACAGTCCTAAGTAGTTGTATTATAATGGAAATATATTTCAATATATTATATGCATTAAACTATCGGGAGTTTGGGGGTGGTAGGATTTGAGGATTAAAACAATAGCTAAGGAATTTTTGCAAAATAATTTGAGTGATAATAAGTGGAATTATTTTTTTCAGGATTATTATATCAGAACAGTTAAAAAGAGAAATAAGCAACTTTATATTACCTTGTGTGATAACATAAGGTTTAAAAATATTCATAAGGGCAAACGGTGTTTTGTTATAGGAAACGGACCGTCATTAAAAAAGCAAGACTTATCATTATTAAAAGGTGAGATTGTGTTTACATGTAATCAAATATCACGAAGTCCTGATTTCAAATTATTAAAAACGAATTATCATTTTTGGGCTGATCCTGCCTTTTTTAAACCGGATGAAAATAAACCTGAAGATATGGAAATTTTGAGCATAATGAAGAATGTCGTAACGGAAGATAACAACCCTCAATGCTTTTTCCCCTTAGATGCCTATGATTTTGTAGGAAGGTATGATTTGAGAAGTCAATTAAAAATTGCCTTTTTTATGCCCGGTTTATTACTACATGAAGGATTTAATATGGAAATTGATTTTACCAAGATGCTTCCATGCATGAATACTGTAGTGCAATACTCTATTTTATTAGCCATATATATGGAGTTTAGTGAGATATATCTACTTGGTTGTGACTGTACGGGGATTTTAACATCAATTAATTCGAGACTGGAAGAAGACTTCATAAAAGAATATGCATATCAAATAACAGATAATGAAAAGCAAAGGATGCTCAATAGAAACAAAGTAATTACTATGGAGCAGGATTTGCTTGGTTGGAGTAAGATTTTTAAAGGCTATAGGATACTATATGATTATTGTAATAAAAGAAATATAAAATTAATTAATTGTACTTGTGGCGGAGTTCTTGATTGTTTGCCGAGGGAAGAGTATCAAAGTCTAGTCTTGAAAGGGAAGAATTGATGATGGTAAAGAAATTATTAAGCTTTGCGTTGAGGATAAGGTACAAAATACAGACTTTGCTTTTTTATAGGTCTTTAAGAAAGGTCAAGCAAATCATTATTAACGGGAAATGCTTGATTAACAAAAACTGTATTTTAGAAAAAAAACTGCGTTTTGAGGATGGATGTATAGTCATTGATTCAATGATAGGTTTTGGCACTTATTTGGGTTCAAATTGTAAGATGGTTAAGACGAAAATAGGGAGATTTTGTTCTATTGCAGAAGGGTTAAGAATTGCAGCAGGTAACCATCCGAAAGAAAAGTTTGTGTCAACGCACCCTGCTTTTTTCTCGCTATCAAATCAACATTTATTTAATTATGTTGACGAGCAAACTTTTGAAGAGGACAAGTATTGTGATGTGGATAGTAATTATTTTGTTTGTATCGGTAATGATGTTTGGATTGGTATAAATGTAACTATATTAGCGGGTGTTAGCATAGGTGATGGTGCGATAGTAGGCGCCGGTTCGGTTGTCACTAAAAGTCTTGAGCCCTACGGGATATATGCCGGAGTGCCTGCAAGGAAGATAGGTAGCAGGTTTGAGGAAAAAGAGATAGAGTTTTTATTAGATTATAAATGGTGGGATAAACCGGAAGCATGGATAAAAGAGAATGCTCATTTGTTTGGTGACATTCAAAATCTAATGGAAAAGAAAACTAAGGCTTAAACGGCAATATATGAGAAAACAAAAAAATAATGTCAACATGATAGGAGGTTTAAAAATGAGCTATAAAAAACCAAGAGTATTTGCGGAGATAGGTTGTAACCACAAAGGAGAAATGGAAATAGCCCATGAGCTTATTAAGATGGCTGCGATTTTTTGTAAAGCCGATGGGGTTAAGTTTCAAAAAAGAAATAACAAAGAGTTATTGACACAAGAACAGTATAATTCACCACATCCGAATCCTTCTAACTCATATGGTAAAACTTATGGTGAGCATAGGGAGCGTTTAGAGTTCAACCTAGAACAGCACAAACAATTAAAAAAGTGGTGCGAGGAATACGGTATTATTTACAGTAGTTCTGTTTGGGATTTAACATCAGCAAAGGAAATTGCTTCTTTAAATCCAAAGTTCATTAAAATTCCTTCAGCTTGTAATAATCACTTTAAGATGCTTAGTTGGTTATGTGAGAATTACACCGGTGAAATCCATGTATCATTAGGGATGACAAATCATGAAGAAGAAGATGAAATTGTAAGGTTATTTGAAAGTGAAGGGCGCAATAAAGATTTGGTTATCTATAGTTGTACATCAGGTTATCCTGTTCCTTTTGAAGATGTTGCTTTGATGGAAATTATAAGGCTTAAAGAAAAGTTTGGATTGAAGGTTAAAGAGATAGGTTTTTCAGGGCATCATCTGGGTATTGCCGTTGATATTGCTGCTTATACATTGGGGGCAACGGTAATTGAAAGGCATTATACATTGGATAGAACCTGGAAGGGTACTGACCATGCAGCTTCATTGGAGCCTGATGGTATCAGAAGATTAAAGAGGGACCTTACTGCAGTTCATAAAGCATTAGGTTATAAGCAGCAGGAAATATTAGATATAGAGAAGGTGCAAAGAGAAAAACTGAAATATAGGGAGAGATAGTCTTGGAAAATAATATGATTGGAAATACTATAGCCTTTATTCCCGTAAGAGGTGGAAGTAAATCAATACCTTTAAAAAATATTAAGCTAATAAACGGGAAACCTCTTGTTTGTTGGGTATTAGATGCCGCACTTAATTGTAGGGAAATAGATAAAGTTGTCGTATCCACAGATAGCGATGAAATAAGAGAGATTGCGGGAAGGTATACTACTGATAAAATAATGACCATTGATAGATCTGAAAAAGTATCTACAGACATTGCATCGACAGAATCCGTAATGCTTGAATTTGCAGAAAAGTATAGTTTCCAAAATATGATTTTGATACAGGCAACATCACCGTTATTAAGGAGCGAGGACCTTTTTAATGGCATAGGAAAATTCAACCAAAAGGGTATAGACAGTGTTTTATCTGTTGTACGACAAAAGAGATTTTTATGGTCTAACTCATCTCAAGGTGCAAAAGCAATTAATTATGACCCTTTGAACAGACCCCGCCGCCAAGATTTTGAGGGCTTATATGTTGAAAATGGGGCTTTTTATATTACATCCAGGGAAAGATTATTAGATACAAAGTGTAGAATTTCAGGAAAAATAGATTTAGTTGAGATGGCGGAGGAAACATATTTCGAAATAGATGAAGCATCTGATTGGAAGATTGTTGAAGGGCTCCTTAAGGAATCATTAGACACAAAAAAGAGATTAGAAGAAAAGGTTTCAAGGCTTAAATGCCTGTTGTCTGATTGTGACGGGGTATTGACAGACGGCGGGATGTATTATTCAGAAAAGGGAGATGAGCTAAAGAAGTTTAATACAAAAGATGGAATGGGATTACGATTTATCCAAGAAAATGGATTTATCACCGGAATAATTACCGGCGAGAAAATTGATTTGGTTAGGCGAAGAGCTGAAAAGATGAGAGTAAATGAACTCTATTGCGGAGTTAGAAATAAAATGGAAGTACTGGACAAGATATGTGAAAAGTACAATTTAGAGTATGAAGAAATTGCCTACATTGGTGATGATATCAATGATTTAGAAGTTCTCGAAAATGTTGGGCTTGCTTGTACGGTTAATGACGGTATGGACTGTATAAAAGAGGTTGCTGATTATATAACCTGTGTGAATGGCGGCAGGGGAGCCGTAAGAGAAGTTGTGGAATTGATACTGGATTTAAGAAACAGAAAAAAATAAGTAAAGTGTTGGTTTTTAAAGATTAATTCAAAATAGAGGTGTGACATGTTAATTAGTAAAAGGAGTATAATATCAAATACAGCATGGTCTTTTTTTTCATCCATTTCGTATCAATTAATCTCATTCTTTGTCGTGCCATTATTCATAACAAATCTTGGCACTGAGCTTTATGGGATATGGGTATTATCAAATATTATCTTGGGCTATGCAGATATTTTTGATTTTGGTTTTACAAAAGGATTACAAAAATATGTAGCAGAAGCAAGGGTGAAAGGGGATAAAGAAGAACTGTCTCAAGTAGTAGTTACAGGACTAGCTCTTCTTTCATTAATGGGATTATTGATAGGAGGCATAATATTTATATTCTCTCAACCTATAATTACCTTTTTTAACATATCGGATGAACATATTGGTATCGCAATAAACCTCTTAAAAATTAGTGCTGTCTTCTCCGTAATAATATGGCCTTTGAGAATAACGGATGTTATTCTTAGCGCTTCTATGAAGATTAAAGAAGAATCGCTTCTTAATGCCATACGATATACAGCACAGTCTGTTATTGTACTTTTTATGGTTTACTTAAACTTTCCGATAGTGACAATAAAGATAATTACTATGATTATATTTACAGTGTTATCTTTACCGGCGATTATAGTGGCGCGAAGGGCAGTGCCTGAAGTTGAGTGGTCACTTAAGAGCGTAAGAATAGCTCAAATAAAGAGAATGTCAGGATTTAGTTTCGGGATGTTTCACCTTTCTTTATTGGCAATGCTAAGTACAAAAGTTGATAATATTATCTTGGGGCAAATGTTGGGCATGACATCAGTGGCGATATATGCGATAATATCAAAGCCTTATGAGATTATAAAGATGCTTTCGGGATTATTAATGAAGACTCTAATGCCTGTTACCTATAACGTTATTCCTAATGCTACAAAGGAGGAAAAGGAAGATTTAATTTATTCCGCAGTTAAGTACAGAACATTGATTGATGTTTCACTTTCAGCAGTAACAATAGTAGTCTTACCATCATTTATTAATCTTTGGGTAGGACAAGAATATATGCAATATGTTATATGGGGGCAATTATTTGCAAGTATACATTTATTTATGGGATTAGCCTCTTTAGGAAATGTTGCAAGGGCTATCGGTGCAATGTCTCTTGTAAACAGTATGCTTACAATTAAAGTTCTGGTTAATGTGATAATCAGCATTATTATGACTAAAGTAATGGGTTTTGGCGGTGTAATTATAGGAACATTCCTGTCAAATGCCTTATTCGGAGAAATTATTTTTGGTAAATTTATAAGTAAAAAAATAGGCATAAACCATAACCGTATAATTAAAGCTTTCATAGGTCCTGTTGCTGTAGGTATTATATTCATTTTTGTTTTACTTATACAAAATTATAAATTCAGCACATGGATGTCATTAATTTTCGGTTCAGGTGTATTGTTTTTAATTTTAATTACCGTATTATTATTTTTGTTTATGGGTGACGAAAGAAAGCTTATTAAAAATAAAATCAATAATTTCTCTATAAAAAAGGGAGTTGAGAAAAAATGAAGCTAATATATGCAGCAGATAACAGAAATCGTGAAAATTTAGGTTGCCGAGCAACGAGTATAGCTCTATCTCAATTGATTTCTAAAAAACATGATATTGTTGCGACTATTACAGGAGAATACACTAATTATGATAATTCTTTATTCTATATCCCCGGACTGCCTTCGTGGGGATATACTATATTAGGCAAATTATCATATTGGGGAGCACTAAAGCGTACATGGAACTTAATATTAAACAAGATAACCAAAGAAAAACGATTTATTTTTGATTATGTAGATGAAGAACCTCAAAAAAGCGTGAAAAACTTTTTGAAGTGTTTACCGGCAAATAAACATCTGCAAGAAATGAATTTGCTAAAGTATGATTTTGAAGGAATAGTAATTAATGGTGAAGGCACTATGATTATGACTGATAAACCAAGAAAAGACACATTAGTGTATCTAATGTTGGTTTGGTGGGCTAAGAGTATAAATAAGAAGGTTTTCTTTGTTAACGCAATGTTTTCGGATTGCCCGGTCAGTGGTTCAAACAAAAAAACAATTTCTACATCAAATTCTGTCTTAAGTGATTGTGATTTATTGATCCTCAGAGATCCCGTATCATTAAAGTATGTTGAAGAGAATTTAAAAAAGTGTATTGCTAAGTACATTCCCGATGCTCTTTTTACATGGTCGAGTCTTATCAATGATAATCATAAATTAGAACACGGTAAATACTATTTGCCTTTTGGAGAGGAAACCGATGGTAATTTCAATGAACTCGATTTTACAGAGCCATATGTTTGTGTTTCCGGCAGTTCAATGTCTGCATGGAATCAAAAAAGTGCAGTTTTGTCATATGTCTATCTTGTTAATCAATTAAAAAAGGAAATTGATATGCCGATTTATCTTATTCAATCATGCATCGGAGATAATTTTTTAAAAGAAGTATCGAAGTATACGCAGGTGCCGTTAATACCTGTTAAGTTTCCAATTGTTGCAACAGCTAAAATACTGGCAAATGCAAGGTTATTTATATCCGGCAGATTTCATCCATCCATAATGGCTTCAATGGGTGGCACACCATGTATATTTTTGAAGTCTAATTCCCATAAGACATGGAGCTTGCAAAACATGCTAAATTATAAAGAAGTGATTGAATTTTCAGCTAATCCGAGTGAAAGCGAATGTAGTGAAATTATAAAATTAGCAAAGGAAAAGTTGAGTTTTGGCGAAGATGAGAGGAGAAGAATGATTAGTATTACCGCTGAGTTATCAGAACAAGCCCAAGAACTCCTCGAACTGATTAAATAGAAACTGTAATTGATTGACAAAGTAAGCTTGATATACTATAATTTAATAAGAATTTGTAGAATATTGTCGGAAAAAGAAATCAAATCATGAAGGGACTACAAAAATGAAAGTACTGTTTGTAATTAAGGATTATTACCCTTTTGGTGGTGCATGTGCTAATATTATTCATACAATAATAGGGGAGTTTTTTCAAAGGAAAGATGAAGTACATATTCTGACTATAGAAAGTAACATTCAAGAAAGCAGAATAGAGCAGTTTGATGGCGCTTTGATTCATCGTGTTACAGACTTACTCCCTAAATCAACAAATCAAATCCGAAAAGCATTTAAGAAATCGCCTTTAATGGCACTAAAAGAGCTCATTATTAAATTATTCTATCACAGCACATTGTTTATAAACAGAGGTTCATGGAAAGAAAAGTATTATGAGAAGAGTTTATATAATGGTTTAGTGAATCTTATGTCAGAAGAATTTGATGTTGTAATTGCTGTTTCAGGGTTTATGGAGACGGTAAGTGCCGTTTTGAAATATATCAAGAATTTTGGGAAGCAATTCAAGTTTGTTTTTTATCAATTAGACCCTATTTCTACCAATATGGCATATGAGGAAAGGACCCAAGGAAGTAGAAAGAAATTTGAAGTGGAGGTTCATAATGTGGCAGATTTAATAATTACAAATCCTACTACCGCAGGGGAAATTGATATGTCGAACAAAAGTATTGCTGATAAGCTTAAAATTTTAGAGTTTCCATCCTTGTATAACATTGAAGGTTCTTATGAAAACATTGAAAGAAGTGGCGTTTTAATTAAAGAAGTAAATGATATAAACTGTGTATTCGCAGGGTACCTATATCAAAAAATACGTGATCCCAAATATACGTTGGAATTATTTAAAATTATTAAAGATAAGCGGATAAAGCTTCAT
>LSQX01025101.1_pt1 | contig 40532 bp, 36 predicted proteins | sample 654561 | NCBI WGS metagenome assembly LSQX01 (sample SAMN04489861, study PRJNA283612) | anaerobic digester metagenome | isolation source: 4 biogas reactors fed with cattle manure at either 37C or 55C with and... | place: Denmark: Kongens Lyngby | collected 2014 | reverse complement strand
CTGGGAAAGCCTTTGCCGGATCACTGAAAGCCAGCCGAAACGACACGTAAAAATCTTTCTGAACAGCTGTAAACCTTTACAATATGAATGATTTCGAACTTTATGCCCGACCTGACCCCAACCTAAAAACCCTTGATTGCATTACATGCCAGCTACGTATAAAATGCATAGCAAACAAGACAAAAATATAAGGACACAGCTGACCTGAAATCAGGTCGGCAAAAATGTGGTTAGCGCCCGTCGAGGCGCAGTGGGGGGGGATCATGGATAAGGTCAAACAGTTTCTCAGTCGCAAAAACATTGTATTCTCTGCCAGACGATATGGTATAGACGCGCTGGGGGCGATGGCGCAAGGTCTATTCTGTTCACTACTCATCGGAACCATCCTGAATACGCTGGGCAGTCAAACAGGACTTACGGTCTTCAACACCATAGGCGGTTTCGCGACAGCCATGGCCGGTCCAGCTATGGCTATCGCCATCGGCTATGCCTTGCAAGCACCCCCAATGGTTCTTTTCTCGTTGACAGCCGTTGGTTTCGCCTCAAACCAGCTGGGTGGCGCCGGTGGCCCGCTGGCCGTTCTGGTCATCGCGATACTGGCCGCAGAATGCGGCAAACTAGTCTCCAAGGAAACAAAAATAGATATTCTGGTGACACCTCTTGTCACGATTTTCACAGGGGTCGCCCTGGCTGCCTGGTGGGCTCCATGGATTGGCGCTGCCGCCCTTCAGGTTGGCCGCCTGATCATGTGGGCGACAGACCTCAGGCCTTTCCTGATGGGTATCCTGGTTTCTGTTATCGTGGGCATCACCCTCACTTTACCGATTTCCAGTGCGGCTATCTGCGCGGCGCTTTCCCTGACTGGTCTGGCCGGAGGAGCTGCCGTCGCTGGCTGCTGCGCCCAGATGGTAGGCTTCGCAGTCATGTCTTTTAAAGAAAACCGCTGGGGAGGCCTGATATCACAAGGACTCGGAACCTCCATGCTGCAGATGGGCAATATTGTGAAGAACCCGCGCATCTGGATACCGGCCATCCTGACCTCAGCCATAACCGGTCCGATTGCTACCGTCGTCTTTAGACTGGAACAAAACGGACCGGCCGTAGCATCCGGCATGGGCACTTGCGGTCTTGTTGGCCCTATCGGTGTCTATACCGGTTGGGCTGATGCCATAAGCGCAGGCAGCAAGTCAGTCATATCAGGTTTTGACTGGCTGGGTTTAGTCTTGATCTGTCTGGTTTTGCCAGCACTGCTCACCTGGCTGTTTGGTCTTGTCCTGCGCAGGATTGGCTGGATTAAACCTGGTGATCTGCAATTAAGCTGAGGCGGCACACCAATGGCATGGAACGTGAAAGGCGCGGATTGACCGCGCCTTTTGTTTTAGCTGGCACCGGTTGCTTTGAAAAACCCTGTCCAGCCATAACCATCATCAGCATACGTGCTAGATCAGCGCTGGAAAACGATCCTGCCGGCAACCATCGTCAGGCTGACTTTAATCTGTTCATCAAATAAAACCAGATCTGCGTCATAACCAGGTGCGATCCTTCCTTTGCTGCTAAACCCGCTGATGGCGGCTGGTGTAGCCGTTGCCATGCGCACAGCGTCCATCAGCGGCACACCGACCTGCTGTACCATTGTTCTGACGGCCAGATCCATCGTGGCGACGCTGCCGGCAAAAGCCGTCCGATCTGGAAGCCAGGCAACGCCTCCTTCCACCAGCACCTTCTGGCCGTTATTCAAACTGCCCAGCAGACTGGTCGTATCATCGGTGCCGGCTGCACGCATGGCATCCGTGATTAACGCTGTACGCTGCGGGCCGATACCTTTATAAACCTGGCGGAGCAGGGACGGCGGCAAATGCATGCCGTCAGCAATTACTTCCACGGTCAGATCGTCTGATATATAACCACTTTCAATAACCCCAGGCCGGCGCATGCCATCAATGCGGCGCAATCCGGACATGCCTGAATAAAAATGTGTCAGGTGCGTGAACCCCTGTTCATAAGCGATCTCAATATCTTCATAGAACGCGTCGCTGTGCGCTACAGAAGGCAAAATGTTTCGCGCCAGTAAAGCCCGGGCGAACGCTTCGCTGCCCGGCAGTTCCGGAGCAGCGCTCCAGCGTTTGATCAAATGCCCCCAGCGCTGCAGAATAGGTTCATAATGAGCCGGATCTGGGTCGCGAATAAAGCGGGGATCCTGCGCCCCGCGCTGTTCCATGGAAAAATAGGGACCTTCCAGATGAAGGCCCGGCATCTGCGCCCCATCACGGTTCATGGCCACGGCTTTCTGGTAATAGTCGAACATGTCAGTCAACTCGTCATCTGTAGAAGCCAGCGTCGTTGGCAGCAACGTTGTCGTCCCGTGGGTCGCATGGGTTCGGGCGGCCTCAAGAAAAGCTTCAGCTGAACCGTCCATGAAATCATGTCCACCACCGCCATGCAGGTGCAGATCGATGAATCCAGGTGACAGGTAGCGACCGGCAGCGTCGATGGTTTTAGCTTGTGGCGCCTCAATGTTTCGGGCAATAGCTTTTATTTTGCTCCCTTCCAGCAGTACATCAGTTTGTTTGGCCACTCTGGCTGGTGTTATTACATTTGCTTTCCGGATAATGATCTCTCTCATGATTAACTCCTTTTCCTTGAAACGGCAGTATGCGGCATAGCATATATGCATCTTTCCCGGTCCTGCCAAAGACAAATCATCACTTTCGCCTCAGCGCAGAACAGGAAAGTCTTGTGTCTTATTAACCAGTATATCGTTGCGATGCAAAATGACAAGTTCCATCCGTTCGTTCATGTGATACCTTTCCGGACAAGCGATCGTTGATCATGCATTGACGGACACAGTGCAGCTCGCCTATCATGATCTTGACTAACAGGCCTGCAGTTGCCTGAACCGGATCTGGTAGACACACCCGACGATTGGCGGATGCTGTCAATGCTACTGCAATGAGAGGATGATCTGCATGCATGAACCTATCTGCCGCTATATGCAAACCGGTCTGGTCCATTTCATGGCCTATCCTGAAATCATGAAAGGTGACGGGCCTATCCTGGAAACCGTGCGAAAAATCGCTCTGGATGACTTTTTCAACGCTATTGAAATAACCTGGATCAATGATGCCTCCGTGAGAGCTGCTGTCCGTGAGATGTTGGAAACCGCTCATATGACTGTTGCATTTGGGGGACAGCCCATGCTTCTGCAGTCCGGTCTGAATATCAACGATCTGGATGAACGCAAAAGGATGCAAGCTGTCGATCTGCTGAAAAAGGGTATTGACCAGGCCGTGGAAATGAACGCGGTCGCCTTCGCATTTCTTAGCGGCCCTTATGATGAAGCAACGAAGGACGCGTCTCTGGACGCCTTGATCCGCTCAACCTGTACCTTGTGCGACTATGCCGCAGCCCAATGTGATCTGTCCATCGTCCACGAAATTTTTGACTACGATATCGATAAAAAAAGCCTTATCGGGCCGGCCGACCTTGCACGGCAGTACGCTGAGGCGGTATACCGGTCCCATGATCGTTTCGGTTTGATGGCCGATTTGAGCCATTTGCCTCTTCTCAGGGAAACAGCAGAACAAGCCCTGGAACCTATTAAAGATTATCTGGTGCACGCGCATATGGGCAACTGTGTCGTCCGTGATCCGACATGCCCAGCGTATGGCGATCTGCACCCCCGCTTTGGCTTTCCCAACAGCGAAAACGATGTAGCGGAATTAACCGCATATCTGAGGGTTCTGTTTGATATTGGTTTTTTGAACACAGCAAACCCGCCGATTATCAGTTTTGAAGTCAAGCCGTACGGCAGTGAGGATCCCGATCTGGTGATTGCCAACGCCAAACGGGTGTTGGCAAAATCATGGGCTGCCCTGTAGTCCGCAGGTTTACCACAATATGCCGGTCAGCAAGGATCTATTAGCTGATGTGCCGGTGCAATCCAAAAACAGGAGGTTCATATGACGAAAATAGTTGTGTTGGATGGCTATGCCTTAAATCCAGGCGACCTAAGCTGGACCGTTTTTCATGATCTTGGCGAATGCGTTGTTTATGATCGCACACCAACCGACCAGATCCTCAACCGGGCTCGTGATGCCACGATCCTGCTGACCAACAAGACACCATTGACCGCCCGGACGCTGGCCAGCTTGCAGGATCTGCGCTATATCGGCGTTCTGGCGACTGGGTATAACATAGTCGATGTGGCAGCCGCGACAGATCTGGGTATCGTTGTCACCAATGTCCCGTCGTACAGCACCCATTCTGTGGCACAGATGGTTTTCGCCCTGCTACTGGAACTGTGTCATCATGTGCAGCTGCATAGTGATGCCGTTAAAGGCGGCGAATGGACACGCAGTCAGGATTTTTGCTTTTGGAAAGCACCTCTTATTGAGCTTCAGGGAAAAACCATGGGCATTGTTGGTCTGGGACAGATCGGCCGTCAGGTTGCCAAAATCGCCGATGCGCTGGGCATGCGTGTCCTGGCCTCAAGCCGAACACAAAAAGATCCGCTTGAATACCCTGGATTCAGGTGGGTGCCCCTGGATGAGCTTCTGCAGTCTTCCGATGTTGTTAGTCTGCACTGTCCCTTATTCCCGGAGACTGAAGGCATGATCAATAAACGAACACTGGCGCTCATGTCGGATAGCGCGTTTCTGATCAATACCGCCCGTGGAGGCCTTATTGTCGAAGCCGATTTGGCGGAGGCTTTGAACAACGGGAAAATCGCCGGAGCTGGCCTGGATGTGCTGACAGCTGAACCACCATCCACTGCCAATTCCCTGCTTCAGGCCAGAAACTGCCTGATCACACCGCACATCAGTTGGGCAACTGCCGAAGCCAGAACACGCTTGATGGTTATTGCAGCGGACAACCTCAGGGCTTTTCTGACGGGGCAGCCAGTGCATGTTGTTAAGAGCTGAGCACTAGCCTACGCAGTTTCATCCCGGCAGGGAAACCGTAACCGGCAGTCCTGCCACTTGTCTGGAGCCCTGGACGTCATCAGTCTGGTGCATCAGCTGAAACTGGCTGGGTGACAGCCCTTTGCGTGATCGGAACAGTCGACTGAAATAAAGCTGGTCGGCATAGCCGACAGTGTAGGCAACCTGTTTGATGGACAAGTCTGTCCTTTGCAGCAGTTCGGCTGCCATGCGCAGGCGCAGGTCAATGATATAGCCTTGAGGTGATTGTGCCATGCAGGCGCGGAACAAAGCGCTGTAGCGGCTGACACTGAGGTGTTCGATATCTGCCAGTTGACGAACGGTGAGCGGCTGGCTGTAATGTTTGTGTATGAATGCCAGTGAGCGAACCAGACGATCCTGGTCGACCTGGCTGCTCATCTGTTTATCTGCGGCTTTTCTCAAGTGCAGCAAAATCTGCAGCAGCAAGGAAGCTGACGTCGGTCGGAAGTAATCATCTCTGCGTAAAAACTGGTTGAACAAATCCTGAAAAAGACCCATAGCTACAGGATCGACGCCTGCCAGGAAAGGCGTCTGGCTATCCAGGCGGCAAGAATCCAAGATAGAGGATGCCATGCTGCCACTAAAATGCACCCAGTAATAAACCATTTCCTTGTCATCTGACTTGCTGTATCCTGTCGCGTATCCTGGTTTGTAAAGGATAAAATGACCAGCATCACAAGGCACTTCTTTTTTATGCAGATGAAAAGTCAATGAGCCGCGGTACAAATACATCAGATAGAAATCCCGGCGGCCTTGAGGCCGCCAGGTGGTGAATGGCCTGTTCAAGACAGTAATCCCTGTGCAATTAACCAGCAAATAGTCATCTGTGACCGCGATATTGCAGCCGTCCGGATCATCTGTGCGGTAATACGATTGGCTGTCCATCATCAGCACCTCTTCTGCAGCAATGGAAGTTAGTTGATTAATCCATATTAATACGATTTTGCTTTATTGTCAGTCGTCGGTTAAAGTCTATCATAAAATGCAGACAGGGCAAAGTCCGTACTGAGAACAAGCAGGACTTGCACATCAACGCCCTGGTAGAAAACCCGGTTAATCCATACATAGGTTTTTGCCCCACGATGCAGGATAGCACTGGGGCAACAAAACGACAAGGAGGAGGTTAACATGAAGCTAGCCATAAACGCCTGGTCTGTCCCGGCTGATGTAACGTTTCCAGACCTGTTCAAGCAGATCGCGGCTGCAGGTTACGATGGCATAGAACTGAATCTTGACGCCGACAACCAGTCGGCACATGCCCTGACCATGGCCACAACCCATGAGGCGTTAAAACAAATCACCTCACTCAGTGCGTCATTCCAGCTACCTGTCTGCAGCGTCTCTTCTTCCCTTTATGGACGCGCACAACTTGGGTCTGCTGATCCTGAGGAACGCCGGCGCGGACAAGATATCCTGCGCCGTCATCTGGAACTGGCCAGGGCGCTGTCTGCTGACACCATTCTGGTCGTGCCGGGTGGTATCAGTGAATCTGTTGACCGTGTGACAGCTTATGCACAGGCACAAGCTTCGCTTGCCCAACTCAAAGATGAGATTGAGTCATCAGGCGTTGCTGTCGGCCTGGAGAATGTCTGGAACAGTTTTTTCTTGTCACCATCAGACATGGTCCAGTTTATCGACCAGCTTGACAGTCCCGCTATCGGCGCCTATTTTGATGTTGGCAATGTCGCTGTTTTTTCATATCCTGAACACTGGATTGAGATGCTGGGCCAGCGGATCAAGAAAATCCATATCAAGGATTTCCGTAAAGGAGCATCCTGGTATCAGGGTCATTTTGTCAACCTCTACGAAGGCAGCATAAATTGGTCCCGTGTAATCAACGCGCTGCGCGATGTCGGTTACGACGACTGGCTTACTGCCGAACTCGGCACGATACCTCAAAATCCGCAGTATCTGTATCGCATTACGATTGACGCCATGCGTTGCATGATCAGCAAATAATTGCCGTCTTGCTATGAAAGGAGCCAAAACATGAAAAAGTATGCCATGATCGGTTGCGGCGGAATCGGCCAATACCATCTCAATCATCTGCTTCAGTTTCAAGATATTGAGGCAGTCGCTTTCTGTGATCTGATCCCTGACCGGGCAGCCGCGTTTGCCAAGCAGGCAGGTGGTGAGGTTTATACCGATTACCGCGAGCTTCTTGACAAAAGCCGTCCGGACATGCTGTTCATTTGCATTCCGCCCTATGCGCACGGTGATATCGAAATGGATGTGATCAAACAGGGCATCCCCTTCTTTGTTGAGAAGCCTGTCTCCCTGGACCTTAATCTCGCCAAACGCATCCGCGATGAGATCGCTCGAGCCGGCTTGATCACCGCAGTAGGCTTCCAGTGCCGTTACAGCAGCCTGAACCCGCCAACACGTACTTTTATTGAACAGAATGAGATTTCATTTGTCCAGTGTTCACGTATCGGCGGTGTTCCGGAAGTGTCATGGTGGAGAAATAAAACACTGTCCGGTGGTCAGATTGTTGAGCAGACCATTCACCAGTTTGACCTGATCCGCTTTGTTTTTGGAGAGCCTGTCAATGTGTTCAGTATGAATGCCCGTGGCTTTGTCCGTGACGTCGAGGACTATGACACAGATGATCTCAGTGTTACTGTCGTGCGTTTTGCCAATGGCGCTCTGGCCAGCATATCCACCGGCTGCTACGCCCAGGATGGCGCTGCTTTTGACAGCAAGCTGACCTTCAGCTCCCGCAAATCACGTCTGGACCACTATTTACTTCAGCGTGTCGACATTTATGGCATTGATCAGGCGATCACCAAAGACAGCGGCCTGGTTGTCAAAGGCGACGGTACCATGGCAGCAGCCGCTGCATCAGCCAACAGCGTCGATGATAATGGACAAGCCGGCCTGACCTGTGACCGCACCTTTGTCGAAGCGGTTATTTCCGGCGATGGCAGCAAGATCCTCTCGCCCTATGCTGACGCTGTCAAGACGCTGGCCTTTACGCTGGCCTGCAACCAGTCAATCGAAACCGGTCAGCCTGTTGACATGACCAAACTGCTGGCTGATTAAGTGCCTGTCACCATCGCTTTTTGACCATAACAGCCGATCAGTTACTCTTTTGTCCGTAATGCGGCTTCCCCACCCTGTATCGTAAGCGTGTTGACTTATTTGTGGTTGGTGCACCATACAGATCTGAAAAGCGGACAGATCCCCCCTTGCCCGATACCGGACAGTGGGGGGATCTCCTCTTCAGCTAAGGAAAGTAGAGTCTTGTTTATATGACCCCGATCCAAATGCTGCTGATCGTCTGTCCTCTGATATTCCTGGCCAGCTTCGTGGACAGCATAGCCGGTGGCGGAGGTCTAATCAGCATTCCCGCCTACCTCTTAACCGGCATCCCGCCACACATGGCCTTTGGCAGCAACAAGCTGTCTGCCGCTTCTGGAACCGCATTCGCGGCATTCCGCTTTTATCAGCACAGGAAAATCGATCTGCGCGGGGCGATACTATCCGCTCTTTTCGCGCTGGCAGGTGCTGTGCTGGGAACAAAAATAAACCTGATGATCGATGCTTCGGTCATCAAGCGTGTCATTCTCTTTGTCATCCCGCTTATAGCCGTATTTGTTTTGCTCAATGGCAAACAAGATCGCCAGCGCCCGAAGCTGGGCGGCCATGCGCTTGATCTGGTCTGCATCCTTGCCGGCTTCGGCATCGGCCTGTATGACGGGTTAATCGGGCCGGGCACCGGCTCTTTCCTGATTGTTATCTACACCTCTGTCGCGGGTTATGATTATGTAACCGCCAGCGGCAATGCCAAGATTGTCAACCTTGCATCCAATCTGGCCAGCCTGACGGTTTTCATCATCTCCGGCCAGGTTATCTATTGGCTGGCATTGCCTGCTGCGCTGTGCAGCATTCTGGGCGGCTGGACAGGAAGCCGCCTGGCCATCAGCCGTGGAAAAAAACTGATCCAGGCTGTGCTTGTCCTGGTCATGTTGGGTATCATCATAAAACTCGCCATAGACCTATCGGGCGGAGCTTAAGCTGGGCGATCGAAAAAAAGCCCTGCCAGGCAGGGCAGGGCTTCATGAATAAAACATGAGATGGCCTGTCATGGCCGATCATCAGCCAGAAAACGTTTGACAAAAGCATCATCCAGCAGATGCGGATACTGCCGCTGTACCCTGTCCAGTTCTTCCACCTGTCCCGGCGACAGGGTTTCTTCTTCATCCAGTGTCCAGATGCCCTCCATCAGGCCCTGGCGGCGCAGAATTTCATGAATCCCGGCAATACAGCCTTTATAGTGGTTTGCTGTATCAAAGACCGCGCTGTTGCAGTCAGTCATTTGATTAGCCAGTGTTAACCAGTGTGTCGCGACGGATGCCTGGTTTCTTTCTCGTTTCAGTTGTTCAAAAAGCTGTACAACCGTATGCGTCCAGACCGCCCAGTGCCCCAGCAGCCCGCCAGCAAAACGCGCCCGGAATTGCCGTCCGTCCTGAGTGAAGGTATATTCAGATAAAAGATCCAGCAGAATGTGGTCGTCATTGCCGGTATACAAGGCTATTTTGTCTGACCGGCTGCTTAACGCAACGGCACGCATCACATCCAGCGTGAGGTAGCGTTCAAACGGTGCCACCTTGATAGCAACCACGCCTTCGATTTCACACAGAGCCTGCCAGTAGGCAAAACTGAAGACACGACCGCCTACGGCCGGCTGCAGATAAAAGCCAATGACCGGGGCTATCCGGGCAATAGCTTCTGTTCTGTCAAGGAGCTGTTCTTCACTGTGTCCGGACAGCCCGCCGGGGCTAAGCAAAACCGCGTCATAACCCAGAGATACAGCGGTTTCTGCTTCGCGCTCAGCCTGCTGCCGGGGGCCGCACACACCGGCAATACGAATGACGGTCCGTCCGGTTTTTTCTTCGAAGCGGCTGATCTCATTGGCGGCAATCGCCAGAACCGGTTGAAAAAGGTCAATGCCCGAATCACGTATTGCAAACTGTGTTGTATGAACCGCGACAGCCAGGCCTCCTGCACCGGCAGCCAGATAATACCGGATCAGACGGCGCTGACCAGCCTCATCAAGCGTCCTGTCAGCATGCAGCACCAAGGGTATAGCCGGAATCACAGTGCCGTTCATCAATTGTTCTTTTGCCTGTGGGCGCATCAGTACTTCCCTCCCTGTTCCTCATAGTGGGTTGGTTTACCCAGACTGCGTCCGCCGGACATCAGCCATTCTGCCTGCCAGCGGATGAGTGTATTCAGCGACACTGTCGGGTATCCGAAACGTTCCATGCAACGCCCGGCATTGTTCAGATAAGCAGTATCGCCAGGTTCATCGACAAAAACAGGCTCTTTACCCAGATGATGGCCTAATTGCCTGGCGGCAAAGGTAACCGACACATTTTCCGCACCGGTTACATTAAGCACCTCAGCAGGTGAAGAAGCCAGGATTAACGCACGCAAAGCGACTTCATTGGCATAGCCTTGCCAGACGCAGTTGAAAGCGGCTGTTTTCAGTGAAATAGGTTCACCATGCATGATTTTGACTGCCAGATCATGCAGCACACCATAACGCAGATCGATTGCATAGTTCAAACGGTAAAGCAGGACTTTGCTGCCATACACGCGGGCAGCGTTCTCAAAAAGCCTTTCCCTGGCCAGGCAGCTCATTGCATATTCACCCACAGGCTGCGGCGGGCAATCCTCTGTACATCCGCCGCTGCTCAGGCGAACAGGCGGATAAATATTACCCGATGAAAAAACAACGATCCTGCTGTCGCGAAATCTCTGGGCAGTCAAAGCCGGTAAAGCTGCGTTCATAGCCCAGGTTTCCGATTCCGCGCCGGTTGTGCCGAATTTCCGGCCGGCCATGAAAATAATATTCGGAACATCCGGCAGTGACGACAAGGCTCCCTCTGCCAGCAAATCCTGAGGCAGAAGCGTTACACCATTATCCTGCAGATATGCTGTAGCTTGTTTGTCCGAAAAGCGTGAAACCGCCAGTACACGTCCCTTCGTCTGTGACTGCTGCCTGGCCCTGGCGGCCAGAACCGCCAGAGTAGGCCCCATTTTTCCACCGGCGCCTAAAATCATCAGGTCACCCTCGATCTGCTGCATATCAGCAATCAGATCTGGTCCGGGTGTAGCCAGCATCTCATTGAGCTTATTCTCATTCCACAAAATGTTCACCTCCATGATAACAGGCTCTTCCGCCTGATTTTCATTATATCACCAGAAAACCTTGACCTGCGGACTGCGTCCGACAGATAGGCTTGACCAGTATTCAAACAACCATGATATCACGATCACCGCCGGTCAGACAGCAGGTGCCTTCCGCTGTAACAACATAGGTCTCTTCAACGCCAACCAGACCATGACCCGGAACGCCGCATTTGGGCTCAATCGCCAATACCATCTGTTCTGCAAGAGGCTGACTCATCCCCCGGGCCAGAACCGGTGCCTCATCCACTTGCAGTCCGACGCCATGCCCCAGAAATCGCACCGGATCATCAGTATACCCCATAAAAGTCGCGTTAAGCTCAGCTGGCAGTTCATCAAGCACATGCTCATAAACCTCTGCCGGCACTGCACCAGGCCTGATCAGGCTTAAAGCTTGACGCAAAACCTGCCGGCAGGCTGCGTGTGTCTGCTTGACTTGTTCATCCGGAGGTACGCCAAATGAATAGATCTGTGTTTTATCGCTGTGGTATCCGGCAACCCCGTAACCGACATCGATAAAAACCAGATCACCTTTTTTCAGGTAACGGTGCCGGTCGCCAATAATGGGGACGGCTGGAGACATACCGCGCATGCCGCCGGGTCCATCAAAATTCGTCGGATAAAGTGAATTTTCGCCAAACCCCATTTGGCCGACAATCAGTTCCATCTGTGGCATGGCAAAGCGGGACACACCATGGTGCCCCTGCTTAAGCATTGCTGCATAAAGCTCAGCCAACAGATCCGTTTCACTCATTCCCTCACGAAAAAGGCCGGGGGCAATTTCCCGCAGCAACCGATCATGCTGGCGACCGGATTCTCTAATCAACGCCAGTTCGGCTGGAGATTTAACGGCCCGAACGGACTGAACCAGCCGATCTACAGGCCTGATCCGGCCCAGTCGAAAATAGTTTTGCAGCCGGTTCAAAGCCGCCAGTGTCATCATGTCCGCATCAAGGCCGATTTCCCCCAATTCCTGCGGCAGGAAAGGCCTCAGGTCACGATAGGAATCCACTTTGCTGATGATATCCAGCGGGCACTCCAGACATGCTCTGGTATAGCTTTTACGGACAAAATAACGAACAAAACCATCCTGGCGCAATACCAGCAAACCATCCTGCATCGTACCGGTCAGATAATACTGGTTGATTTTTCCGATCAACATGACGGTGTCCACATCCGGTAATGTATTTCGGATCAACTGCATCAGCTTGTTCTGACGTGATTTTAATTCTTGTGCTGACGGCGGGTCGAACATGATAAACTCCTCAATAGGGTACTTGACTTATTCTTTGTCTCTAGTTGATGCAACACATGGCATTCCAGCTGATCAACCAGCCAGAAAAAACTCATACCTCCTGCAGACGACTGCCAATTGTAATCAGAAAACGCTGCAGCGCCTCCCTGCCGTCCTTATCCGGTTTGAAGACACTGGCATCCGTCAGGACTTGCAGAAATTTTTCCGCTACGCCGTCTCGTACAACTTTTCTGGCTTCCTCAGGAGATAAAGACCCATGTTGCTGACGGCGCAGAGATTCAGCCCAGGGCTGGTGTACCGGTGACACGAGCACATTTTTACCCTGCAGATACTGTTCCACTTCCTCCAGCTCTGTCAACAGGCGGGCCGGCAGCACAGCCAGACCCATCACTTCGATCAGGCCAATATTTTCCTTCTTAATATGGTGAACGCCATGATGCGGGTGAAAGATTCCGAGCGGGTGTTCTTCGCTTTGCCGGTTGTTACGTAAAACAAGATCCATCTCAAAATCTGAACCACGCTTGCGGGCAATAGGCGTCAGCGTGTTGTGCGGTCCATTTTCGTCTTCTGCCACAATCTGCGCAGAAGGATCATGATATTTGCGCCAGCAACGTAGGATATAATCAGCCGCAGCAGCTATTTCGGCAGTATCCCGGCCGCTCAACCGGATCACAGCCATAGGCCAGTTAATAATGGAAGCATGCAGGTCAGGGAAAGTTGGCAAAGGGAAATGCATCAATGTCGCCGCCCGGGCCATGGGTAGTTCATAACGACCACCCTGATAATGGTCATGTGAAAGAATTGACCCGCCAACAATCGGCAAGTCCGCATTGGCTCCGACAAAATAATGGGGAAACTGCTGGACAAATGAAAGCAGGTTGTCCAGCGTTTTGCGGTCAATATGCATATCCCGGTGCTCCCGGGACAAAACAATACAGTGTTCCGGGTAGTATGCATAGGGAGAAAATTGCAGATACCAGCGTTCACCGCCCAGTTGCAGGCGGAGCATACGGTGGTTGCTCCGGGCAGGATACCCAACACGGCCGGCGTAACCTTCATTCTCAACACACAACTGACAACGGGGATAGCCTGTGTTGTGCTGCAGCCTCGCAGCCGCGATATCACGTGGGTTCTTCTCCGGTTTGGCCAGGTTGATCGATAGGGTCAGTTCTCCATAGGGAGAAGGCGTGTTGTAGATGACATTCCTGGCGATCTGCCTTGTCTGGATGTAGTTGGACGTCTGACTCAGCTGATAGAACCAGTCGGTCGCGGATCTGGCATCTTCACTGGCCAGCTGTTCAAACCGGGTCTGGATTACTGACGGCTTATCCAGGAAAAGATCCATCAAGTCAGACTGCAGCATGTCACGCAGATCAGTCAAATCCTCAATCAGGCAACGGCTTACAGCATAATCAACCAGCTGATCCAGCAATTCAGGAATGGCTGCTTCTGTTTGGACTGCCATTTCCATCAAATCAGAATCAAGTAAAAAACCAGACAGATCCAGCCGATGGCAAAGCCTGTTCAGCAGATAGATCTGATCCTCGCTGTTGACCAGACCTTCACGCAAAGCCGCCCCAACCAGCTGTACCAGAATATTTTCGATCTTTTGTTGTTCATTTATCAGCATAGTACCATACCCGCAGCGCCTTGTCGCAACACCTTTTTCAATCAAAGCTTACAATAACAGAAAATGAGGCTGGCTAGCAAGCATTGTCATTTTAAAGGATACCCGCCCGAGCATTATTCCGTTAGAATGAAAGGCAAAGCTGGACAAAAAGCTCAATGTTATCGAAGACATTCGCCGCACCGCCGGCCAGATGCTGCGGATCAATGCCGTCATCTATGTTTTTCTTACCATGAACGTCAGTATCTTTTTTATGCTGCGCATAGGCGGAGAGACACGTTCCTCACTGGTCATCGACTCTGGTTTCATCTGGTTTTTTGTCATACCGCTCGCGGTCGTGCTCAGCCAGTTCGCCCGCCCGCCGATGGTGTTGTTTTATCTGGTGCTGCAGTCTACTGAAGTGCTTAAGTTCCTGTTGGGGCTTTGGTATTTCCGGCGCGGCCGCTGGATCCGCAATCTGACCTGACCGATCAAGATAAAACGCTTTTCCAGCTGTTCACATGCCAGAGAAAAACAGTCATGTCAGATTTATTTAGCCGATAACCCGATATCAATCAAGGAACGTCTGGCATCTGCACAAAACGCCTGTTATGATAGAATCAGATTAGCGGCCAAGACATAAACCATCAAGACATAAACCATTAGGAGGTGCTCCAGATGAGCGGCTTTCAAAATCTGCCAAAACCCAAACCTGATTTTAACAACATGCTGAAAGTGCTCAAGCGGGAAAATCCATCTCGTCCGACATTGTTTGAGTTTTTTCTCAACGATGGCCTTTACGATTTAATTTGCGATGGCAGGACATTCCGGGATCATGACGGTCTGGGCAGCTGGCGCAAAAGGCTGTTCGCCTATTGGACAGCCGGATACGACTACCTCACAATCATGGCTTCGGATTTTGTTTTCAGCAAACCGGAAGTTCCGCACCTTGCCTCCATATCACAAAGCGCACCCGGCCCGATTTATGACCGGGATTCCTATAAACGTTATAATTGGCTCGATCCCGATGATTTCAGCCAGCATCGCCTTGATGTTATTGCCGCGGAAATGCCTCAGGGTATGCGCCTGATTGTCTGGGGTCCGGGTGGTGTACTGGAAAATGTCACCAGCCTGCTGGGTTTTGAAACGCTTTGTTATATGCAGGCTGAGGACCCGGAACTGCTACAGGAAATCTGTGATCAGGTCGGTGCCCGTCTCGTGCGCTATTACGAGCTTGCAGTCGTCCATCCTGCCGTTGGCGCCATCATTTCCAATGACGACTGGGGCTTCCAGGCGCAAACCATGCTTAGTCCGGCTGCCATGCGCCGTTTCATTTTCCCCTGGCATAAAAAAATCGTCGCGACAGGCCATAATGCCGGTAAACCGGTGATCCTGCATTCCTGTGGCAATCTGAGTGAAGTATGGGATGACATTATTGAAGAGATGCAGTATGACGGTAAGCATTCCTTCGAAGATAAAATCCAGCCTGTGGAAGAAGTTTATGAGCAGTATGGAAGCCGCATCGCCATTCTCGGAGGCTTTGATCTGGATTTTATTTGCCGTTCCACCCCCCAGCAGATAAAGGCGAGGGTTCAATCCATGCTGCACCAGGTTGGCGACCGCGGCAGCTTTGCTGTTGGTACAGGCAACAGCGTTCCTTATTATGTGCCGGCAGAAAACTACCTTGCCATGATCGATATCCATCAAGGCTGATGGACTGATAGGGCTGCTATGGTCATTCATACGGTCGTGACGCCAGTACTTTGACCTCTTGCCAGGCATCAGCCAGATGTTCTAGTGTGAAACGCGCGTTGGCTGGACTGGTGGAGGGCAGCGTCTTGATCGGCAGGCCGGTCAACGGTTCAAGATGAACCTTATAAAGCCTTGCTGCTGTCTGGCCATTGGCGAAAACCGCAATGATCGGGTACTGACCAAGCAACTGGTCAACTGGATTCGCTTTTGCAGCCTTGATGCTGCTGTCAGCTGAACCTTTGATGCGGCATTGTTGCAGCACATCCCATAAAGCCAGATTATTTTGCACGATCAGCTGATGGCGAGCTGCGTCATCCTGTGGCTGGTCCGCTTGAAAAAGATAGGCCAGTAATGGCCAGAAGCGGTTTTGCGGGTGACCATAGTAATAACCTTGCTGCCGGGAATGTACGGAAGGCATGGAGCCGAGAATCAGAATACGGCTCGAAAGCCCGCAGATCGGGGCAAAAGGGTGACAGACTATTCCTTCTTCATCTGCTGGCATGACATGCTCCTTTATGATCAGTATCTGCTTTTGTTGCCGTTTGCTCACCGGCGGGTGCTGTCTACCCGTCTGGGTCGTATCGCAGCAGCACCTGCCGCACGACGGGCTTTGCGTCGGCGTGCACGCTGCCAGCCCTGAATAGAGACAACAGCCAGAGCGGCTGCCAGAATAATGAATGCGGTTCGCCAGGGATTTTGCGTCACAAAAGCAATAAGGCTGCTCCTGCCAGATGTACCGGACTCCTCAGTAATGATGATTGGCGTTGCTGTCGGCTGAAGGGGTGCTGTGCTTAATGCCGGTGATGGTTTCTCTTCAAGGGTGGTCTCTATAGGCATTGCTGGCTTTGTTGGCATTGCAGTCGGGTTGCCTGTAACCATCTCACCGGTTTCCTTAGAACGGGAAGTCTGACGGGCAGCTTCTTCGATCAGCCCATGTGTCACGCTGAAAGCGTTGTAGGCAGAATGGTTTGTGGGAACGCCAAGGACCACCGCGATCAGTTCACGCCCGTCAACAAGCATAGCCGAGGATACCAGGCAACTGCCGGCATAAGCCGTTGTACCCGTCTTGATTCCAGTATAGCCTTTGACATGTTTGGACCCCAGCGTGATCTCATCATAAAAGTTTAAACGATTCGAGTTGACCAGCAAGCCCCAGCCCAGATATGAATGCATATTGGTAGCAGGCAGGATATAGGTGTGCCGGCCAACCAGCGCTCGGAACTGGTCGTTATCCATTGCGTAATCAGCCAAAACAGCCAGATCTCTGGCTGAAGTCACATGAGCATCTTCGTGCAGTCCGCTGGGATTACAAAAATGTGTCTGCTCCATGCCCAATTCTTTGGCTTTCTGGTTCATGCGTTGCGCAAAATCAACGAGGTTGCCATCAATCGCTTCGGCCAGCACATTAGCCGCGTCGTTACCGGAAGCCAACATCAGTCCTGCCAGAAGATCACGTACCTTCATGACTTCCCCGGCCTTCAATCCGATTTTTGACGAACCGGAGGTCAAGGCTACGGCATCTGCTGAAGCCATCAGCTCCTGGTCTGGTTTAAGATGCTCCAGAGCCAGGATAGCGGTCATGATTTTGGTGGTGCTGGCCGGATAAAGCGGTTGTTCATCATGATACGCCAGAATGGGTTGTTCACGTTCGCGATCATAGACAACCCAGGCAGATGCCTTAAAATCGGCCAAATCAGGCCAATCACCATCCGGGTTATTCTGCCAGTCAACTGCGGGCCATTCCAGACCGAGCACAGTCCCTGTGCCTGAAAAAAGGATCGCAACAAAAACAAAAAGGGCCAGTAACGTGCGACAAGCCGGACTAGATCCCAGATTTGTCTGACTTTTTTGGTTGCGCAAGATTCTCCTGACCAGATGACATTCTGACATCATGATGCTTAACTTCCACTCGCTCAACGACCTGGAACAGGACTCAGCAGGCCTTCCTGGCCATTTTGGAAAAAACCGGTTTTCTGTGCTGGCTGGGCGCCGTATAAACGGGCATATAACCCACCTTGCTCAAGCAGCTGTTCATGGTTGCCTGCTTCAATGACACGTCCTTTTTCCAGAACTAGAATCTGATCAGCACGGCGTACTGTAGAAAGGCGATGGGCAATTACCAGAATGGTGCGGCTGCCAACAAGAGCCTGGATGGCTTTTTGTATTTCTGTTTCTGTTTCAGTATCCACCGCCGCTGTCGCTTCATCCAGAATGAGAATGGGCTTGTCACGCAAGACAGCACGTGCGATGGCCAACCGTTGTTTTTGGCCGCCTGACAACCTTATACCTCGTTCACCCACCAGTGTCTGGTACCCTTGCGGCAGTTCTGTGATGAAGTCATGTGCCCGGGCGATCTGGGCTGCTTTTACCACATCTTCATGGGTTGCCTCACCCAGACCGTAAGCGATGTTTTCTTCGACCGTTCCATGAAAAAGAAAAACATCCTGAAGAACGATGCTGATCTGTTCTCGCAGGGAATGCAGGGTTATGCCTGTGATATCCTGCCCATCAATCAAAATACGTCCGCCTGTCGGTTCATAAAAGCGGGCAAGCAGGCTCATCATGGTGGTCTTGCCAACGCCAGTCGGACCCACCAGAGCGACCATCTGACCCGGATTGGCATGAAATGAAACATCTTTCAGGACATCTATATCCTGATGATAGGCAAAGTCGACATGATCAAAAACGACATCGCCACTGACACGCCCGATTTCACATGCTCCATTTCGGTCGCGCACATCAGGCTCTGAATCTAGAACCTGCAGGACCCGTTCCGCGCCTGCCAGCGCGGTCTGCACGTCTTCCGCTACTCTGGCCAGTTGGGTGATCGGTTGATAAAACAGGCTCAAATACATCATAAAAGCGACAATATCCGCAACATTCATGCGTCCCTGATAAGAAAGCCAGCCGCCAAAGCCAACAACAATGACCAGTCCCATGGAACTGATGAATTCAACGCCTGGATGGAAGACGGCACTCTTTTTCAATGCACGAAGAATGGCATCACGCCAACTTGCAGCTGTTTTCTCTATGTTTTTGACTTCGCGATGCTGTTGATTGAAGACTTGTATTTCCTTGATTCCGGACAGGTTGTCCTGCAATCCGGCGTTCAACTCCGCCAGGGACTGCTGGGCAACCCGGAAATCCGGCCTGATTTTTTTCATAAACCAGACACTGCCGAAAGCCAGGAAGGGGATCGGGATCAGGGTAAGGAGCGCCAGAACCGGCTGGATGATAAACAGCAAAGCAGCGACACCGGACAGGATGAGAATATTGGTGAAAAGCTCTGGTATCGCATGGGCAATCAAGGTTTCCAGCTGGGCTGTGTCGTTGACAACACGGCTCATCAGCTGGCCAGTTTGCTTATCGTGATAATAGCTGAGCGACAACCTTTGCAAATGGTCATAAACGCGCACACGCATATCCGTAACCAGTCGCCAGGCGCCGACATGGGCAAAATAATTGCTGACAAAACGAAAACCTGCACGCGCCAGATAGGTGAGTCCCAAGATGACAGCGATACGACCGATCTTGGCCATGGTTTGATGGTCCAGGTCGCCCAACAGGATGTTGGTCAGGTCGCGCACCATCCAGGGCGCGACCAGGTTCAGCGCGGTGATCATAACGGTTGATGCACCAGCTAAAACAAGGTAGAGGCGATAAGGTGCTGCATAATGCAGCATGCGGCGAAAAACAGACACGGCATATCCTCCAATTACGGTTTTCAACTTCCATTATCCTTTAGTTTCATTCAACTGACAAGGCCGGACGGCAGAAACAATACAATATGGATAAGTCGTAAAAAGTGTAAAACGAATTTGCGAAAGCAGGTTGTCAGACCTCAACCTATATGTTAAAGTAAATCCAATAAGGCTTTAAACTGGTCCTGAGAGACAAGAAAGTCTGATATATCACGTCTAGCCGACTGCTGCGATACGGCTGGAATTGATGCTGATGGTCAGCTTTCTGAATCCTTAGGTTCAGAAAGCTTTTTCATGTGAGGAGGAGCCATACCATGGAAGAAAACAACAATCTGATCATCGGCATACGCGAAAAACCCGGCTTAGGCAAAGGCATTATACTCAGTCTGCAGCATGTTTTTGCCATGTTCGGCGCCACCGTACTGGTGCCCATACTGACCGGACTGCCCATCAACACCTCCCTGCTGGCATCCGGTATCGGTACCCTGATCTACATCCTGTGCACCGGCGCTCGTGTCCCGGTTTATCTGGGCAGCTCTTTTGCCTACATCACAGCGATCGTTGCCGCGCTGGGCCTGTCGGCAAACGACCCTGATTTCGCAGGGAAAGCCAATTTTGCCGCTGCCGCGACAGGGCTGATGTGTATCGGACTTGTTTACGTCGTTGTTTCAGTGATTATCCGGCTGGTTGGAAAAAACTGGCTGAGCAAAATCCTGCCGCCGATCGTCGTCGGCCCCATGATCGCAGTTATAGGCCTGAGCCTTGCTGGTACAGCTGTTGATATGGCCGGTCTGATCCCTTCTTCGGAAGGACTGATGAATCCCCAGAACATCATCATCGCTCTGGTCGCCATGCTGGCGACAGCTTTAATCGCGGTTCATGCTAAAGGATTTTTTAAGATTGTGCCCATTGTCAGCGGCATTTTGATTGGTTTTGTTGCAGCCATTGCCATCGACCTGATCTTTAACCGCGGCGCAGACACTATCGTGACAGGCAAACTGGTGGCAATCGGTCAGGATATCGCTGCCGGCCGCATCATCGAAGCGCCAAAAATCATGCTGCCCTTTGGTGATAAACAAACCGCAACCGGTCCATTTGTCTTCTATAGGCTCGATTTCTCTGCTGCGCTGGCCATGCTGCCACTGGCCTTCGTCACCATTGCCGAGCACATCGGTGACCATACCGTGCTTGGTCAGATCTGCAAAAAAGATTTCCTGCAGAACCCCGGTCTGGACCGGACTCTGCTGGGTGATGGTCTGGCAACGTTCACTGCCGGTATGATTGGTGGCCCTGCCAACACGACATACGGTGAAAACACAGGTGTTGTTGGCCTGACACGGGTTGGTTCTGTCTATGTCACCGGTGGCGCAGCTGTTATAGCAATCCTGCTGGCTTTCATCAAGCCAATAAAGGATCTGATCTCTGCGATCCCTGTCCCGGTTATGGGCGGTATCAGTATCATCCTGTTTGGTTTTATCGCGGCCAACGGTCTGCGTGTCATTACAGAGGCCAGGGTAGATTTCAGTAAAACACGTAACGTGATCATTGCAGCCGTCATGCTTGTTCTTGGTCTGGGTGGAGCTGTCTTCCAGATCACCGCTCTGACCAGCATTTCCGGGATGGCTCTGGCAGCCCTAACCGGCATCATTCTCAACCTGATCCTGCCAGACAAACAGCCTGCCCAAAGTAAAAAACAATAATATCAGGTAACAGGCTTATTTTAAAACCGCATCAGGAAAAGCATGCGCAAGCCATAGGACGCATGCTTTTTTCTTTTTAGTTCTGCTATAATTTGAGCTGAGTGGCGGTGCGTCTGTGACAGAATAAATGCACCCATTCAGCGCAATATGATCCTGAGAACATTACGAGAAAGCACAGCCCAAACGGGCAAAAAGATTAGAGGTATAACATGAGCGAACTGATCAACAACCATTCCCGTCGCCGGGACATGCTGAAATCAATGATCCGCCGGCTGCATGATGGCGCGCCACTTGCCGAAGTGCAACAAGATTTTATCAGCCACTTCTCAGACGTTTCAGCCGCAGAAATTGCTGGCATGGAACAAGAGCTGGTCAAAGATGGGTTGCCGGTCGCAGATATCCAGAAGCTGTGCGATGTCCACGCGGCCGTCTTCAAAGGATCCATCGAGGATATCCACCGCCCTACCGACCCTGCAGAAATCCCCGGACACCCGGTTCAGGTCTTTCACCGTGAAAACAGGCTGCTGGAGCGTCTGATTGCAAAGGAAATCGAACCGCTCCTGGAACCGACGGAAGACGTCTCCAAATCAATCGGCCAGCTGAAGGCAACTCTGGAAAAACTATGGGAAATCGATAAGCATTACAGCCGTAAAGAAAACTTGCTGTTCCCCTATCTGGAAAGCCATGACGTGACCGCACCACCCAAGGTCATGTGGGGCGTCGATGATGAAATTAGAGCCATGATCAAATCAGTCCTCCAGTCTGCTGCATCCAGGCAGGCGCAACAGAATATGCCAGCGCTGCGAGCTGCCGTTGCCGAAGTCACTGATAAAATACGTGAGATGATCTTTAAGGAAGAGAATATCCTTCTGCCGTTAGCCTTGAATACTTTAAGCTCAGAGGAATGGGGTCGTATAGCTGAAGAAAGCGCGGACATTGGCTACTCGCTTCTCTCTCCTGCCAGCGTAAGAGCCTGGAGGCCGCAACCCGACCCACGACAGGAAAGCACAGCCACAACCAATGCGTACACAGTGCCGGCAAATGGTATGCTGCAGCTGCCAAGCGGGGTTTTGAAACTAGATGAGATCGTACATATGCTTAATGCACTGCCCTTTGATTTGACTTTTGTTGACGCGACAGATACTGTACGTTATTTTTCGCAGGGCACAGATCGCATCTTTGAACGTACCAAAGCCATCATCGGTCGAAAAGTAGCCAATTGCCATCCCCCGGCCAGTGTCCATGTCGTGGAAAAGATTCTTAGTGATTTTAAAGCAGGCAGCCGCGATCAGGCGGATTTTTGGATCAAAATGGGTCCGCGTTACGTTTTGATCCGCTATTATGCCGTGCGTGATGCGCAAAGAACCTATCTGGGCACTTTGGAAGTCACGCAGGACATTGCGCCTATCCAGGCGATCGAAGGGGAAAAACGCCTGCTGGACTAGCCTTATTCTAAACAGCCCTGTCGATCAGGTGCGTCCGGAGAAGAAAGTCATCCTCCTTCGGACCCCCCTTTTGATATCTTTGGGAGAAAATGGATCTACATCCACTTTCAAATATGAAGATTCGGGATATCCAGGGCATGGCTTCTGGATAGAGCCTTGATCTCCTCAGCTGTCACTTCGCGGCCTAGCTGTTCTGAAATATAGATGCCTTCCTGCAGCAATTGTGTTTCCAGTGCAATACGGGCGGTCGGCAGCAGGTCACATTGACCGGTCAAGGCGGCCAGCCAGTGTTTTTGGCTGCTGTCATAGACACACTGCTCTGAATAAACAGTATGGGTACGGTAATCCAGGTCTTTCAGATCGATCTCCGCCTGCAATTCCAAATCATCCTGCAAAGCATAGTAACGCAATGGTTTCAGGCATAGGCCACCCTGATCGCCTATCAGCATGGATCCAGGGAACTCGCCCATATGGACAGCCCATGATTCCAGAATATCGAAGGTAAGTTTATTTTCGTAAACAGCGAAGCCACAACCCAGTTCTTCCACATTAAACTGTGAAATCTGACGCCGTACTTCGTCCATAGTCACACGGGCATACGTGGCACCGCTCACCCTTTCCAGGCGCGGCAGCCCCGCCAAATAAAGAAGCTGGGCTATATGATAGACACCCATATCAAACAACGCGCCACCACCCGCTGTTTTCTTGTTAACAAACTCTTTGGTTGCATATCCGTCAACAAAAGGGCGGCCACGACGTCGCCAGCCGTATGAACGCAAATGGTAAAGGCCGCCCAGCCTGCCCTGATCGATCATTCGTTTGGCTGCTTTGGTCTCCAGTTGATAAAGCGTACTCAATTGGATATGCAGCTTCTTGCCTGTCTCCAGCATAGCCTCATACATAGCCAGCGCGTCAGCATATGAACCCGCCATCGGCTTTTCACAGTAAACATGCTTACCCGCCCTGAGTGCAGCGATAGCAACCGGAGCATGCAGATTGTTGTGCAGACAGACATCAACAGCTTGTATATCGTCACGGCCCAGCAGCGAATCGATCTCTGTATAGCGGTCTTCGATTTTGAACTTATCGCCTGTACGGTTGAGTGCCTGTGGATTGATATCACAAATGGCCACCACCTCAGCTTGCTCGATATCCTGATAATTCTGGAGGTGTGCATTGCCGATGATGCCATTGCCGATGACGCCTATGCGGATTTTTCCCATATCGATGCCTCTCCTTTACAAATTTTGCATATTATCTTTCATAAGGCCGGGTCAGGAACAGGTTTTTGACACATTTCCTCAATATAAAAAACCTTTTCATCATCCAGTCCTGCTGTTTCATCTCGTAATTCGGCAATCATGCTGCGCAGGACGCTCAGTTGCCACATGCTGCGTTCAAGTTCATGCTGTCCACTATGATGTTCAATGCTGTATGCCCCTTGATAGCCGGAATCAGCGATTTTCCGGATAAGGGGTTTGCTCCAGCAGATGATGTCAGCCGGTAAATGGGTATGCATCAGAATTGGCAGGCAGGTGTCCAGCATAACAGCTGCTGCCGGCTCTGGCCAGGAGCGGACATGAAGCAGATGGCCGTAAGCAGGATGATCGACCGCATCGCGCACCTTGCGCAGGTACTCCGGCTTGCGGTCCCAGCCCCAGTGGTTTTCCGGACCGATTCGCATGCCTAGGTTATGACAGATGCCGCAATACTCACGATAGAGACGCACAATGACATCCAGTGCTGCGTCCGGCATCGGCCCCTCATCTCCGCCAAAATCGATGCGAACGGTCCTGGCTCCCAGAATCTCAGCTGCCTTAAGATAGTCCAGCATGGTTAACCGGTGTGCATTGCGCACCGCTTCGTCTGCATGCCAGAGATAAGGGCCATCAACACATAAATTAGCCAAGGCGATGTCCCGGTCATCCATCCATTGGCGAATTTTCTTTAGATATTCCGGTTCCAACGCATCAGCTGGAAGCAGACCGGTCCAGATATCAGCAAACCTCACATCGTACCGCGAGGCCAGTAATTCGAGATACCCCAACAGGTTGAGTTGACCGGTTCCAATCAGACCATGGAAAGAATAAGAAGCCAGAGCAACAGGAAAATGCATCTGTATCACCTAACCCTTTCATTGCTTTTTGCCAGATGATGTCTGGCAGGACAGTCTATGGCCAGAGCACATGATGTGCTTTCTCCATGCGATCAGTCAGGTCAACCCAGTCGGCCAGGCGGCCTACCGCTGGCGCTTCTTCATCGGTGAACGCTGCGAAGCTGATCTGGCAGCACAAAATTTCACTGCCGTTTTGCTCCAGTCGCCTGAACAAGTCAAGATAAGGACTGTCTCCCAGCACAAGACCCACCGCGCTGCCATACAGCAGCAGGGCACGCGGAGCTGTCGGGCTACCGGCAATGGTTCTAAGAAAAGCAGCCATCAGGGATACCCCCAGCTCGTCCTGAATGGTCTGGTCACCAAGATGCCTGGATCGCAGGACAACAACCGGACCGACATTGGTGGAATCAGCCCATTCCATCAAGGGTTCCGGAAGAAGGATATCGACTGGTTTCTGCTTGTTTTTTTGACGGGCTAAAGTTGATCTGGCTGGACTGAAAGCTGACTCCTCATGCACCTGAAACCACCTCCTGCCTACTTCAAATCGCTCTCACCACGCAGCTTGCCAATGCTGCGCGGCAAAGCGTCTTTACTGTTTTTCCAACTTTTATCATGATTGCGATAATCAAATTTCAAGGTGAACCACTCAACGTCGTCACGCAGTGTTTCCAGGCAGCGATTCTGGATCTGTGTCAGCTCAGAGACGAAAGCTGCTGCTTGCTTCTGATTGAGATATTTGGCGGCACCACGCAGAAGCAAGGCCAGATGGGGCAGGCAAAAGCCATTCACGCTTTTAAATTTATCTCGAAACGCCACATTTTCACTGAACTCATAAAAAATGACATCAAGATAGCGTTCCATGGTTTGCCCAGTGCGTTCACAAATCACGCAACTCTTCGCCCGCGCTTCGATACGTTCGGCCGCCAGTTTCAGCATTTGCCTGTAATCTTTTTTTCTGCCGCTAAAGAAACCAGCCTGCTCTGACGGCATGCTCCCTTTCAGTTCCGGGGCGATGTCATCTACCAGGTCAACCATGTGCGTGTGCAACATCAGGCCAAGCCCCAGCCGGTTGATCTCCCTATTGTACAATTGCTTCAGGTGGTCACGGCAGAAACCTTTCTCATTGGTGGTCTGGCGGACATCCGGTTCCATCAGCGATGCGCCCAGATAATAGTCCAGCAGCTGTTGGTTTAACGTGTTTTCCAGTGTGCAGACGGGGCAGGCATCGCTTCGGGCGAAGGCGTCGTTTACTGGTATGGTATATATTTTTTCCTTCATAATTATCTCCTGCCGGCATATCCGGCTTTTCGGTCTGCGGACCTGTCGTATACAACACGCCGGGCTCTGACATTTACAGCGATTACGTTGATCGCTGTAAAGGACTCAACCTGGCTGCTGATCCTTTCCTGTACTTCCTGAAGAACCCGGGGGGCATTGAAGCCATACTGCAGTGCCAGATCCAGGTCAAGCACGACGCCATATACTTCACTGCGCACCACAAATGACATCAGTCCGGAAACACCTGCCACCTGCGTTAAAATGATCTCAATCATCATCCGCATCGCTTCGTCTGACATGGAATAGCTGCCCAGCCCGGAAAAGGTAGGACGGACAACCGTCCGGTCCATATCCGGCATCGTGTGTCCCCGGTCACGGCGGCGGAGCAATCTGGCAAACGGGTCGGCAAATGTACCGGAGAACTCATGCTTGATCTCCATGCTGGGCACTGGTATGGCGTGTTTACCCTGAGAAAGGCGGACTTCCTTAGCCTGACGCATCTCTTCCTCTGTGCTTACATCTTCGATGCGAATCAGCATGGCTGGCGGATTCAGCCAGAGGTTCTGGCTGATTTTGCTCAACATGCCATCTGACGTTCCCAGCACCATCAGCGTCGCTGGCCGGTGGGCCATCAAAGCGCGCCTCATCACAGCAGCCCGGGTTTCATCCGCGAAAAGGGCCTGCCTGACCGATTCCAGCCTCGAAGGTGCCTTTTTAGCTGAAGTGCCGGCAATGATGCGGCTGCCATGGATCAGCAGACCATCATCTATGATGTACTCGATCTGATATTGGCGGGCAATCCTGATGGCATGGGTGCTCTTTCCAGTGCCGCTGGCGCCGACAAAAGCAATAACAGCGATCTGCTGCAATACAGCTCGCATATCTTCATCGTTTTTCTCGGTATTTGTGGCTGAGCGGTTGACAGCTTCGGCAAGGCGGCCAAGCGAACGCAACGGACCTGAACGGTCCGCTTTCGTTGCCTTGACGGATTTCGCGGCACCGCCCTGCTCCTGATGATCCTGCAGCCTGTCTTGTGCCGCGGCTTGCTCCTGTCTGCGTTTTCTGTCAAAACGTAGTGCCGTTTTCTTTGACCTCCCTGCCTGGCCTGTCGTTTCTTATCTTTTTATCGTTCCCAGTTGTGAAAGACTTCCTGGACGTCATCATGCTCTTCCAATCGGTCAATCAGCTTCTCCATATTCTGTTCCATATCCGGATCGGTCAACTGCGTCCACGTAAGCGGAACCGGCCCCAGCGACACGTCGAGAAAGGCATAACCCTGTGCTTCAAGGGTCTTGCGCACGTCCTCATAATCCTCTGGTGTCGTTGTGATCTCATAGGCTTCATCCTCGACTGATATGTCTTCCGCACCGGCCTCCAGGGCAGCCATCATGACGGCTTCCTCATCCGGATCGTTTTCCCGGTCTATAATCAGAATGCCTTTTTCTTGAAAGAGAAAGGCAACGCAGCCATTTGTTCCCAGGTTGCCGCCAAATTTATCAAAGATATGGCGCAGATCGCCGGCTGTACGGTTGCGGTTGTCAGAAAGCGTACGCACCATAACTGCGACACCACCCGGACCATAACCTTCATAGGTAATGTCTTCATACTGGTCACCGTCTCCAGCACCCGCGGCTTTATTGATGCTGCGCTGTATGTTGTCGTTGGGCATATTAGCCGACTTGGCTTTTGTGATCGCGTCTTTGAGCCGGGAATTCGATTCCGGATCAGGGCCGCCATTCTTGACAGCAACTTGAATTTCCCTGCCCATTTTGGTGAAGACAGCACCTTTCTGAGCATCAGCAGCACCTTTTCTACGTTTAATATTATTCCATTTTGAATGTCCTGACATCTTTGTATCCTCCTATCAGACAAGTGGTTATCCGGGTTTGTCCTGTCTGTCCGGTGGAGGGTCCGGCGGCGGCAACGGTCGATAAAGCAGTCCGCCCGCTTCCAGTAAAGCGGCACCTCCTGTCAGGTCAGCACAAAGTTGCCAAAAGTAATCGATCTTCTCAGCCGGTACAGCAACAGGTATATCAACATCCAGTCCAAAAACCGGTGCACCAGCCCACCATGCCTCAGACTGCCAGGCATGGCGCAGACGCTCCATATCGGCATATCCGGCTGTTACGGTAAACTGGCGGCACAGATGGTAGGTAACGGGACAGGCAGCTTCAACAGCCATTGATGCCGCCTTGCCGTAAGCCCTGCTTAATCCACCTGTACCCAGCAGTGTACCGCCAAAATATCGCGTGACAACGACCGCTGCCTGTTCCAGCGTACGTTGCCGTAAAGATTCCAGCACCGGTAAACCTGCTGTTCCCTGCGGTTCACCATCGTCAGAATAACGCTGTGTCATATAGGGTTTGCCAGCGATCCAGGCATAGACATGATGAGACGCGTCTGCGTACGCTGACTTTTCCTGCTGAAGAAAAGCCTGGGCTTCCGCCTCAGACTGAACAGGCCGGCATGACGCGATGAATCGTGATTTTTTCTCTTCTATCTCGATTTGGGCCGGTCTCATCACACTGCGATACTGCTCCTGCATCTGATCTATGGGACCAGCTCCTTGTATTTTTGATAAGACAACATCAAAAGTGATTTGTCCTGGCTGTAGGTCACCAGCTCCATGGCCTTTTCAACAGGGAAAAAACCACCTTCTTTGAAACCCAGTGCTTCATTGGGTTCAAACGCGTCCTGTTCAGTCGTCATGATATACCAGACGATTTTATTACAGACCGGCCGCTGGCGCGAAATAGAGTAAAATTCATAATTGGTGCGACCCGCCGCGGATATGATGCGCGCTTTGACACCCGCTTCAAACTGGACACGCCTGACGGCCACCTCATCCGGAAAATCGCCACTTCGAATGACACCTTTGGGGAAAACCCACTCATGTTTGTCATTCATCAGCAGCAGTACCTGTTCTCCGGAAAAAACCACGCCGCCTGAGCAATTGCGTACCAACATGGCATAACCTCCTTTCGCTGCCTTCATTTTATCATGAATGAGATAGGCGAACAATCAGAGGGCATCGCAGCTGCCAGCACAAGGTGGTTCGTCCTGCCAGCTGCCCGTTGAAATTAAAACGGTTTGATCACCGTCTGGCCATCCAGCCATTTCTGCAGCACCTGCGGTATCAGGACACTGCCGTCTGCTTGCTGGTTTTGTTCAATAATGGCGGGGAAAATACGGCTGGTGGCCAACCCGGATGCATTTAACGTATGAAGAAAGGCTGGTTTGCCGCCGTCTGTCGGACGATAGCGCATATTGCCGCGGCGTGCCTGATAATCACCAGCATCTGAAGCTGAACTGACTTCCTTGTAGTCATTCATACTGGGGATCCAGACTTCAATGTCATAAGTCTTGCGCATGGCTGCGCTGCAGTCGCCAGCTGCAAGTTTACTGACCCTGTAATGCAGGCCCAGCTTCTCCACAAGCCGGCTGGCTTTGCCAACCAGCTCCTGCAAAGCGGATTCAGCCAGATGTGGCAGGGTAAACTGGAACATTTCGATTTTGTTGAACTGGTGGCCACGGATCATGCCCCGTTCCTCCGCCCGATATGATCCTGCTTCCTTGCGGTAGCAAGGCGTATAGGCAAAATAGCGCAGCGGTAGTAATGTTTCATCGATTATTTCGTCACGGTGCATATTAACCAGCGCCGTCTCCGCGGTCGGCAGAATAAAATGGGTAAATCCTTCATCTTCATCCTGTTCCTTGCGCAACTGAAATACATCATCTTTGAACTTGGGGAACTGTCCAGCTGTATAGCCGCACTGCCAGTTGAGTATATGCGGCGGCAAAATCATTTCATATCCATCTCTAAGATGCTCTTCCATAAAGAAATTCAGCAAAGCCCACTCCAGACGCGCACCCAGACCCCGGTAGACCCAAAAGCCACTACCGCCCAGCAAAGCACCGCGCCGGTAATCAATCAGGCCCAGTTGCTCACATAAATCAACATGGTGGCGCGGCTGGAAACTGAACGAAGGTTTGCTGTTGCCTGATGCCACAACCTGATTGTTTTCCTTACCGCCGGCAACAACATCATCCGCCGGCAGATTGGGCAGGACTTCAAGAAAAGCCTGCTGACCTTCATCCAGCTCGGTGATGCGCTCGTCTCCGGCCTTGATTTGCTCTCCTATGGCCTTCATGCGCGCCAGCAAGGGAACGATGTCCTCCCCTGCTTTTTTCAGCTGGGGAATATCACTTGAGGTCTTGTTTCTTTCTGCTTTGAGTTTTTCTGTTTCATGGATCAGCTGACGCCTTTCCGCGTCACGTTGCAAAAATGCAGCAAAATCAGCAGCAAAGCCTTTTCTGGCCAGCTTTTCCTGAACCAACTGCGGGTTTTCCCGAATCAGATTAATATCCAGCATATGTTCCTCCTGCTTTGTTTGACGTTACCACCGGTAATGGGCTTTCATCACATCCGCCTCCGTCCAGGCTGAGCCGCAGACGTTCAAGATCGAGAAGTGTGAATGAAGATCGAAAATAATCAATGAGTGCTTCCTGTTTCATACGGCTTAGTTCACGCGACATAGAAGGCCTTGATACATTGAGGTAATCCGCCATTTCTTCCCGGTTCATCGCTGTATGAAAGGTTCGGTTGCCAGTCTGGCGGTACTGGTCGTATAGAAATGCGCTTAGTTTTTCTCGCATGCCACGCCGTCGGATGTAGCTGATACGCTTGTTCATCAAAACCGCTTTTTCCGCCAGGGCATACAGCATATTCTGCATGAGCTTTGAGTGGGCGTCACACAGCAAAGAACAGGGCTTGCTGACCAGAGCCGCAGGGAGGAACAAAACATGAACAGCACTGCCGGCCAATAATGTACCGGGCCATTGTCCGTTGCCGGCAAAAGCCGCTACTTCACCAACCATCTCGCCAGGGCCAAAGATCCCCATAATCAGGCGTTTGCCACGAGGATCCTCTTTTTGGACAACCACCCGGCCAGCCAAAACAATGACAAACCCATGCTGCGGTTGACCTGCCAGACAGAAATGTTTACCTTTGGGATAAGCGATGATCGAAGACTGGAAGCAATCAAGCAGCCTGGTAATCTGATCAGGCTGCATCCCGGCAAAAAGGCGTGTTTTTTCCAGTACTTTGATCCATCTACGTTCCACCTGTTGCTCCTTTTACGTTGCCTGGGCAACCGTTTTATCGATCCTATTATAGTACAATAGCCAAGGAAAACAACCGGTTGGCTCATGGGGTGGCTATATATCAGAAAATTATGGCATCAGGATCAGGATATCAGAAGAACAACAATACCTTTAACAAGCAGGCAATCTTGAGTATAATGATTCTCAAGAAGCGAAGGCAAGCTTGAATATCCGAATACAACCTGGTCGGGCAATAATCCGTAACTGATCACACGGAAGACCGCCACTTGTCCATCAGGTTGAAGGGTGTGCCACAGCTAACAAGTAAAACAACCCTGAAGCAGACTGTAATCGAAACAGCTGCCAGGTAACAGGAGGTATCTCATGGCAAAAGAGAACATGCTTTGTTTCCAATGTGAACAAACAGCAGGCGGTAAAGCCTGCACGCGCGTCGGGGTCTGCGGCAAACAACCATCCACGTCCAATCTGCAGGATGATTTGACTGTTGCATTGATCCAGCTTGCTATGGTCATGGAAGACCAGCCCATGACGGACCACGCCGCGGAGTTGATGATGGAAGGTCTTTTCACCACCATCACCAATGTTAATTTCAATGATAACGATATCAAAGAGATAATCGGTTTGGTCGAACAGCTGATCGACCAGTACCGTCCGGAAAACACCGGTTGTGGTGAATGCTGCAGCTGCGGCACCGCGGACATCAATAACAGCGAAGAACTTTTCCGCGGTGATCCTGATGAAGTCGCTTTAAGATCTTTACTGCTGCTTGGTCTGCGCGGCATGGCAGCCTATGCTTATCATGCCTGGGTGCTGGGGAAAAAAGATCCGCTTGTCACAGAAGCGCTTTTTTCGGGCATGCGCGCAGTCGGTACACACCACAGTGTTGATCACTGGCTCAAAATCCTGCACCAGTTCGGGCTGGATAATTACCGGTGCATGGAACTGCTTGATGAAGCAAACACCGGGGCTTACGGCAACCCGCAGCCGACACCGGTCACCATGACCATAGAACCTGGACCTTTTATTGTTGTTTCCGGGCATGATCTTCTGGATCTAAAACAACTGTTGGAGCAGACAGAAGGCATGGGCATCAACATTTATACACATGGTGAAATGCTGCCGGCACATGGGTATCCGGAATTGAAAAAACACACCCACCTCAAGGGCAACTTCGGTACAGCCTGGCAAAACCAGCAAAAAGAGTTCCGCAATGTTCCCGGTGCCTTCCTCTTTACAACCAACTGCCTTATGCCGCCCAAAGATACATACGCTGACCGCGTCTTCACAACAGCCGTGGTCGGATATCCCGGGCTGGTGCACATTCCCGACCATCCCAGAGGCAAAGACTTCTCGCCTGTCATCGCCAAGGCACTGGAACTGGGTGGTTATGACAAGCCGGTAACCATGAAAGGCATTAACGGTGGCAGCAACTTGCTGACCGGCTTCGGGCACCACACCGTTCTCTCGGCAGCCGGCGATGTGGTGGCGGCAGTTAAATCCGGCGCATTGCGCCATATCTTTCTTGTTGGTGGCTGCGACGGCGCTAAACCCGGACGCAACTACTATACGGATTTTGTAGCCTCAACACCTGCCGACACGCTGGTGCTGACCCTGGCATGTGGCAAATACCGGTTCAATGACCTTGATCTGGGAAAAATAGGGGCCTTCCCCCGGATCATGGATATGGGACAGTGCAATGATTCATTTTCAGCTATCAAGGTTGCCGTAGCCCTGGCAGAAGTCTTCGAAACCGACATCAACAGCCTGCCTCTGACCCTTGTCTTGTCCTGGTATGAACAGAAAGCAGTTTGTGTGCTGCTTTCGCTGCTTGCCCTGGGTGTGAAAAATATACTGTTAGGTCCGACACTGCCGGGATTCGTTACACCAGCGGTACTTGATGTGCTGGTCAGCCAGTTCGGTCTGCAGCCTATCAGTGGTACAGCGCAAGAAGACCTGAACAGGATATTGGGGTGATCAGCATGTATGATGTGATTGTGATCGGGCAAGGCCCTGCCGGTGTATCTGCCGCCATCTATGCGGTTCGTTCAGGGTTGACCGTCCTGATGCTGGCGAGAGACCAGGGATCATTGGCAAAAGCAGACAAAATTGAGAATTACTACGGTTTTGTCGAACCCGTCAGCGGACCTGAACTGATCAGGCAGGGTGTCGCCCAGGCTGAGCGCCTGGGTATTGACGTCCGCCAGGAAGAAGTGACCGCTGTACGCTGGGATGATCCCTTCGCAGTCGAGACGACGGCAGCCGCTTATCAGGCACGCAGCATCATCCTGGCAACAGGTATGCCGCGGCGCAAAGCTTCTGTTCCTGGTCTGAGTGATTATGAAGGACGAGGCGTCAGCTATTGCGCGACCTGCGATGGTTTTTTCTATCGCGGTAAGACAGTCGCCGTCATTGGCAATGGTGCCTACGCCATGAAAGAAGCAACGGAACTTAAGCCTTTTGCATCAAAAATCTATCTGATGACGAACGGTCGACCACTTGAAATAGATGCTGCAGATGATGCGATTATTGTCCGGATGGAAAAAATCGATAAACTGCTCGGTGATGAGGAAAAAGTGCGTGGCCTGCAGTTTGCCGGAGGGAACCAGTTGGCGCTGGATGGTGTGTTTGTAGCAGAAGGTACAGCCTCTGCGCTGGATCTGGCGCTGAAGCTGGGTCTGGATAATGATGGCAAAGCCATTACGGTCAATCAGGACCAGGCCACCAATCTGCCTGGTATTTATGCAGCCGGAGACTGTACCGGCGGGCTGCTGCAAATTGCTGTAGCTGTCGGCAGCGGCGCCCAGGCGGGCATGTCGGCTGCCGCTTATGTACGCCAGCTGAAGGGAGAGAAGCCACCGGTAAAAACCCAGTGGGGCACATCAGACGCCCGCTGATGATGCTCTTTGTTTTTTCTGATATGCAAGGCCCGGCCAGCTGTTTTTCTCAGCCGGCCGGTTTTTTTTGATTCAATGAGCTGTCACTCTGCCTAGCAACAAGAGGTGTGGTTATTTCTCCCTGATCAGGCGCAATGCATTAAAGACTGCCAGTAAGGAAACACCAACATCCGCGAAAATCGCTTGCCAGATCCCCCCCAGGCCGATGATCGCCAAGGCAACAACCAGCAATTTCAGCCCGAGCGTCAGAGAGATATTCTGCCGGACAATACGGCTTGTTTTACGGGCCAGGCGCACGGTTTGGGGCAACCTGGCCAGATCATCACCTTGTATAACAATATCCGCGCTTTCCAAAGCCGCATCACTGCCGCTGCCCATCGCCACTGAGACATCAGCCCTGGCCAGGACAGGCGCATCATTGATACCGTCTCCAACATAAGCCAGTGAAGCAGATCCTGCAGATGCCGCAAGCATCCTGTCTACCGCGGCAACCTTATCCTCCGGCAGCAGATGCCCTTCAGCGTAATCTATTCCGGTTGAACGAGCTACAGACGCAACCACAGCAGGATGGTCGCCGCTTAGCAGTAAATGGCGATCTATGCCCAGGGCACGCAGTTCATGGATTGTGTGAGGCGCTTCAGGGCGAATGCTGGCAACCAGCTCAATCCGGCCAGCTAGCTTTCCATCCACAGCCAGATAGACAACACTGGCATCAGCAGGTTCTGCGGCGTTGATCTCATGTTCTGTACGGCCATCAGCAACCCCTTTATCCTTCAGCAAACCTGCATTGCCCAGCAGGATCTCAGCTGAGCCAACCGTTGCCGCCAGTCCGCCCCCAGGTAAGTTCTGAACAAGATTGACACGTGCCATATCCAGCGGTTCATCTGAAATGGCCTTCCATGCAGCTATCAGAGAACGGGCCAGCGGGTGGCTTGAACCCATTTCCGTCAAGGCCGCCAAATGAAGAACTTCATCTTGTGTCCAGGGTTTTTGCGCGTTAATCTGCCGCACCTGAAAAGTCCCGTCAGTCAAGGTACCTGTTTTATCCCAGGCCATGGACTTGACGGTAGCAAGTTTGTCCAGGTACTGACCGCCTTTTATCAGCACACCCAGTGATGAAGCATGGCCAATGGCCGCAAAATAGCTGAGCGGAACAGACAAAACCAGCGCACAAGGACAGGATATGACAATGAGAATCAAGGCCCGGTAAAGCCAATCCTGAACAGGCTGGTCCAGCAGGAGTGGTGGTAAAAATGCCAGCAGAAATGCCAGGCCAATCATAAGCGGTGTGTAAATACGGGCAAAGCGGGTGATAAATCTTTCAGCCGGCGCTTTTCGCGCTACTGCATCTTCCACAAGCCTCAGGATTCGACTGACGGCTGATTCAGCTTCCGTTCGTAAGACCACAGTGATCAGCATGCCATCCCCATTGACGTAACCAGCTTTGATTTCAGAACCAGCCTCTACCGCTAGAGGCTGGCTCTCCCCAGTTAAGGCTGCAGTGTCCATTGTCGAAAACCCTTCCATGATTTGACTGTCCAGTGGAACCCGGTCGCCTGGTCTGATCATCATGTGGTCTCCAACTGCCGCGTCTTTTGGGTGTATCTGTTCGGTACCGTTCTGGGTCAGACGCAAGGCGGTGTCCGGACGTATGGCCAGCAAGGCACGGATCGATCGCCTTGAGTGATCAACCGCCATGTGCTGCAGCAGTTCACCGGTCTGGTAGAAAAGCATGACAGCGACCGCTTCAGGATATTCGCCAAGCACCAAGGCACCAATGGTTGCAAGGCTCATGAGGAAATGTTCATCAAACCATTGTCTGCGTGCTATTTTACGCACAGCCGTCCAGAGCACATCAGCACCCAGAACCAGCCAGGCTAGAATCCAAAGCCACTTTGAAGCGATATCAGGCAAATCAATCACCCAGGGGAAGATAAACATAACAGCCCCGATGGCAAGGCGCAGGATGCTTTTCCAAGGTAAGACCAGATGCCTTATGAGATGCGAACGCCAGCCACTGAGCGGCTTTTCCACAAGGGGATCGACGGGCGTTGCAGAGGGTCCGGTCTGGCCGGAATGCTCAGTCTCTTCCGTTAAGAGCGTTGCGTCCTGTTCAATGCTGCTGATGAGCTTCTGAATATGATCTGTCAGCCGATCTGTTTGACTTGACTCGTGAACGGCAACGCGCAGCTTTGCTGTAGCGAAATCGAGCTGAACAGCACCCACTCCAGGCAACTGGCTTATTGCGTCTTCCATGCGGGCGGCGCAGGTGCTGCAGTCCAGATTATCGATGCGGAACCGCAACTGAGTCATTTTATCGCTGTCATTTGCCATGGCGTGCGCCTCCTGTCAAGCATCATAAACGGTTTTTGTCTTTTCCATAACATGTTCCAGCGCCAAAGCTACGAGCTGACTGATATGATCGTCAGCCAGCGCGTAAACCGTCAGGCGACCCGACCTGCGGTATCGTACCAGGCGTGCCTGGCGTAATACACGCAACTGATGGGATACAGCTGACTGGCTCATATCAGTCACTTCGGCCAAATCCTGAACACACAGCTCCGAGCGCAGCAAGGCACTGATCAACCTCATACGTGAAGGATCGCCCAGAACTTTAAACAGTTCACTCGATTCTAGTAAAATTTGATCTGACACTGCTGCTTGTCCGGATTTCTGCGGGTTACCAGTCATTTTGTTTATTTTAGTGAGCGTAGCCATGCGGATCGCCTTCCTTTTTCTGGTTTAATCTTTTATATGTTTATATGCTCATATGTTCATATATATTATATCATTCTGCACTGAGCAAAACAAGCAGTCATGCAAGAACATGTGCTTGATCAGCGGAGCTTGGCCGATGGTCAGACAATATTTATAGAATTGTAATCGTTTGCATTATATGACCATGGCAACAGATCTTCATAATTTAGGCGTCCTGTTTATATTTGTTCCGTCCGAAAACGTTTAGCACTGTTATTTTTTACAAATCAGCCTCAATATCCGTGGTTGAGCTTGGGAATTTCCGCTAAATGACTACCATTTTTTCCGGGTTATGATATATTAGACTGTGGCAATGTGATCTAGATTCGCCTTGATCCGGGAGGTAGCCTGAGTGATTAATTTTTCAAAATTTTCCGGCGGTGTGCATCCGCGGGGCAACAAAAACACCCATTTTTATCCGACGGTGCGGCTGGACAGTTTTAAAACAGTCCGCATCCCCATGGGCATGCATATTGGCCCACCCTGCACCTGTGTTGTCAAGACTGGTGAATATGTTCGGGTTGGCCAGTTGATTGGCCGTGCTGACGCCCCTATGGCGGTTCCTATTCATGCCAGTGTTTCGGGAACAGTCCAGTCCGTCCATAAGGAAGTCGCCAGTTCAGGGCGAGCTGTGCAGGTTGTTGTGATTGAATCGGACGGTTTGAATACTTTTGATGATCAAATCAAACCGCCAGTTGTCACAGACAAAGCGTCTTTTGTCCAGGCACTGCGTGATTCAGGGCTTGTCGGCCTGGGTGGTGCCGGTTTCCCTACTTATATGAAGATGTTGCCGCCACCGGGTAAAGAACCGGATATTCTGGTCATCAACGCGGCAGAATGCGAACCCTATATCACCGCTGATTTTCGTCAGTGTGCAGAACACCCGGACGAAATTATCGATGGCATCATCCAGGTGATGAATTACATGGGCATTCCTAAAGCCCGTGTCGGCATCGAGGATAATAAGCCGCTGGCAGCCGAGGTTCTCAACTATGAGCTGATGAAGCTAAGACTGGCAGCCAATCTCCATCCCGACATCTCCATCATCCGTACGAAAACGATCTACCCACAAGGTGCGGAGAAAATGCTGGTTTACACCCTGACGCAGCGTAAAGTGCCCGCCGGTGGCCTTCCTCATGATGTTAAGGTCCTGGTCCTGAACGTCAGCACCGTCCGATTCATCTCCAAATATCTGAAAACCGGCATACCGCTAATAAGAAAACGTCTGACACTCGACGGGAGTGCCGTCAAGGTGCCATGTAACATTAATGTTCCAATCGGGGCCCCGATCCCTGATGTCATAGAAGCAGCCGGCGGTTTGAACACAGACCCGGGCAAGGTGATCATGGGCGGCTCAATGATGGGGGTGGCACTGGACCGTCTCGAAGCCAGCATCATCAAGCAGAATAACGCTATTCTGGTTTTTGACCAGAAAGAGGCTGCCATTCCGCCAGAGACGCAGTGCATCCGCTGCGCACGCTGTGTGAATGTCTGTCCAATGCACCTTATGCCGACTGATTTGGATAATATGGCCCGCAACAAAGATGTTGACGGATTGAATCAGTATCACATTATGGATTGCATAGAATGTGGCAGTTGCACCTTTGTCTGCCCGGCCAAACGTTATCTTGTCCAGAACATCCGCAACGGCAAAATGTACGTACGCGCCGCATCGGCAAAGGAGGCCGCCGGTTCATGAATCTTCAAGTATCTTCATCACCACACATCCGTGACAATGCGACCACAACGCGGCTGATGCTCGATGTCATCATCGCCCTGCTGCCCGCCCTGGTGGTCTCGATCTACATGTTCGGGCTGCGATCTCTTTATATTGTTCTTCTGACAACAGGCTCTGCCGTGTTGTTCGAATACCTGTGCCGCCGACTGATGAAAAGATACAACTCCATCAGTGACCTCAGCGCCGTGGTGACCGGGTTGCTGCTCTCGTTCAACCTGCCGCCCACAGTACCTGTCTGGTTGCCGATTATCGGCTCATTCGTAGCAATTGTTGTTGTCAAGCAAATGTTTGGCGGCATCGGCCAGAACTTTGTCAACCCAGCACTGGCTGCCCGTATCATTCTCACGCTCTCTTTTCCAGCAGCAATGACACGTTGGGCCATCCTTTCATCTCGTTTGGAGGGAAGCGGCGGTATTATTGGTGAAGGTGTCGACCTGATCGCCACAGCCACACCTCTATACCTGATACAGGCAGGTGAAAACGGTGGTGCGGCGATGCCGGACTACCTTGACCTTTTGACCGGGTTGAAAGGTGGCTGTCTCGGGGAGGTTTCCATACTCGCCCTCTCCATCGGTATCATTTACCTGTTCATCCGAAAAGTCATTACCCCCTGGATTCCCCTCACCTATATCGGTACGGTTGCTGCGCTTACGGCAGCGTTCGGTCAGGATCCCCTCTATCATGTGCTTTCCGGCGGTTTGTTTTTAGGGGCATTTTTCATGGCGACAGATTATGTGACCTCACCACTGAGCCGTAAAGGCAAAATCATCTTCGGGGTCGGCTGCGGGCTGATCACTGCTTTAATCCGCTTGTTTGGCGGAATGACCGAGGGTGTTTCCTTTGCCATATTATTTATGAACATTCTAACCCCGCATATCGACAACTGGACAATTCCGGTTCCCTTCGGAGGTGTGCGCCATGCCAAATCATAAGTTGATCATGCCGGCGGTCATCCTATGTGTTATCTGCCTGATCACAACCGGCCTTCTTTCTTTGACCTATGAGCTAACCCGCGAACAACGGGCAAAGCAAGAAGAAGCTGCTGCCAACGCCAACCGTCTCGCCTTATTTCCGGAAGCAGCCGGGTTTCTATCTTTGGATCTGCCAGAACCTGGCAACATCGTTGAGGGACTGAAAGAGATTATGCAAGTCCAATCATCTGATGGGAAAAGTCTGGGGTACCTGGTTGTTGGAGAAAGGCGCGGTTACGGAGGGCAAGTACCGGTTATGATCGCAATCTCCAACGAGGGGATCATCAGCGGTGTACGTGTGCTCAGCAATGAGGAAACACCTGGTTTGGGTAAAAAAGTGGAAGGCAGCGCCTTCCTGCAACAATTTTTTCTAAAACCTGCCGACAGAAAATTCGCACTGTCTGCCCAGAGCGGGCAGGATCAGCAGGTTGACGCCATATCCGGCGCGACCATATCTTCAAGAGCAGTCACGGAAGCCGTCAATATCGCTGTCCTGACCTATACTCAGCTGGAAGGAGAACAATAAGCATGGCCAGAAAAAAAAGCATCAGCCTGGGCAAAGAATTCAGTAAAGGCTTGCTGACTGAAAACCCGGTACTGCGTCTGATACTTGGCACCTGTCCCACATTGGCGGTTACAACAACCATGGAGAATGGCCTGGGTATGGGCATCGCAGCTACTTTTGTGTTGCTGGGGTCAAACCTGGTCATTTCCCTGCTGCGCAATATTATTCCGGAAAAAGTCAGAATACCGGCCTTTATCACGGTCATCGCTGGTTTTGTTACCATTGTGCAGCTGCTTATGCAGACTTTTTTGCCGGCACTGAATGAATCACTGGGTATTTTCATCCCTCTGATAACCGTCAACTGTATTATACTTGCCCGCGCGGAAATGTTTGCCAGCAAGCATGCGGTGCTGCCTTCCCTGGCTGACGGCCTGGGTATGGGTGCCGGCTACACTGCAGCACTGATCTTGATGGGCGCCATCCGGGAGATTCTGGGCAACGGGACCATCCTTGGTTTTGGCCTGCCAGGTCTCC
>LSQX01373341.1_pt1 | contig 40565 bp, 39 predicted proteins | sample 654561 | NCBI WGS metagenome assembly LSQX01 (sample SAMN04489861, study PRJNA283612) | anaerobic digester metagenome | isolation source: 4 biogas reactors fed with cattle manure at either 37C or 55C with and... | place: Denmark: Kongens Lyngby | collected 2014 | reverse complement strand
TCGAGGATGCGCTCCACGCGCGCCATGTAGTCGGGCTTGAGCCGCCCCTGCGGGTCATACGCGGAGTTGATGTACTCGTAGTACGGGAAGGGGCGCGTGTAGATGGGCCCACCGCCCTGCAGGCAGATCGTGACCGCCAGCAGGCCCGCCTCGCGCCACGCAGGCATCTCGGCCACGAACTCGCTGGTGTTGCGCTCCGCGTCATAGACACCCGTATCAGGATATGCCCACAGGGAGCGCGTCTCGGGGTTCTCATCATCGAAGGTGGCCTGAACCATGCGGGAGTTGAAGAGCAGGCCCTCGATGCGGTGTCCGCGCCATTCGCGTCCCTGATAGGTCGGCACACCATCTATGAGAAAATCTTCGCCTGCGATGGTTACGACGGGGCGAGGTGGATCCTGTGCGGACGCCGGAAACGCCACGCCGAATGCGATTGCTGTGGCTGGAAGCAATCTGAGCGGGTGCATCAGGGCGGGCCCCCTCTGGGCGAATCCGAACTTGACACAGTCCCCCGACGTCCGGTATCATAAGTACCGCGCTGGCGGGTAGTGTAATGGTAACACGACCGGCTCTGGACCGGTTAAGTCCAGGTTCGAATCCTGGCCCGCCAGCCAATTTTTTCGTGGCGCCAGACCTCAGACGGGCGAAGATGCCCGTCTGTTCGCTTGTACGGCCGCGTCTTCCTCCTCGCCGGGACCTTCCGTCATCCACATCGCGCCTGGACTCTGGGGCTAGCTGCGAAGAAGGCGCCGTCTGCCGTCGCCGTAGTCGTTCGGAGCGACGCATCTGCCGTTTAGATGCGTCGGCCGTTGGCCGTTGCCGTATGCCGTTGTCCTGGGTCGTTGTGGCCCGTGCGCCCTCGTAGGGGCCACAACGACAACCGCGCCGCTATTCCCGCCGTATCCTCGATACACTGCCCCACCGGTCGTCGCTGCCCGTTGGGCCCTCCCCCTCGCCGGAACGGAGAGGGGGCCGGGGTGTGAGGTAGCCGTTAGCTGGACCTTCGCCCGCCGGACAATCGCTGCGTACGGCACGACGCACGGGTGAGGGCACCCGTGCCACATGAACGGCAACGGCTACGGAAGACGACAACGGCTTACCACGCACGCACAGGAGTGTGCGTGCCACGGAACGACAACGCCCGCCGCAGCCGTTCCTCCCCCTCTCCCGCCTGCGGATGTCGTTTATGCGCAAAGGGGAGGGGGACCGAGGGAGGGGCAGCCCTACAACGCCAGCGTCGCTTCGCGCCGCCCCCTGCGAGGGCGCAGGTCCCACCTCGGCAGCCCTCTACACCCCCGCCCGCCGTCGCAGCTGGCCGCAGGCCGCGTCTATCGTCTGGCCCCTGGAGCGGCGCACGGAGACGTTCAGCCCCGCCTCCCGGCAGCGGCGGTAGAACGTGTTGATCGTCGGCTCATCGGGCGCGAGATAGGGGCAGTCGGGCACCTCGTTGTAGGGGATCAGGTTCAGGTGGTGCGGCTGGGCGGACAGTAATCGCGCCAGCCGGTCCACATCGTGATACTGGTCGTTCACTCCCGCGAGCATCACGTAGGCGAAGGTCACAGGCTGGCCCTTGCGCGCCTGGCTGAAGTCGTAGCAGGCGGCCATCAGGTCGCCGAGGTCCCAGCGCGATACACCCGGCATCAGCATGTCGCGAATGCCCTGATCCGCCGAACCGAGCGAGACCGCGAGCTCCGTCTTCGGCCCCTCGTGAGCGTACCGGTGGATCATCGGCACGACGCCGCAGGTCGAGACGGTGATATGCCCCGGCGACATCCCCATCGCGCGCTTGTCGGTCATGCGATCTATCGCCTCGCAGACCGCCTCGTAGTTGTGAAACGCCTCGCCCATGCCCATGAAGACCGCGTTGCGGATCGGGCCCACCTTCGCCCGCAGGGTGATCAGTTGCAGGATTATCTCGCCGGCGGTGAGATTGCGATCGCACCCGCCCATCGCGGAGGCGCAGAAGCCGCAGCCGACCGCGCAGCCGACCTGGCTGGAGAGGCAGGCGCTCGTGTAGCCCTCCATGCGCATGGCGACGCACTCCACGTCACCGCCACCGGGCATGGCGAGGAGGGCCTTGAGGGCAGCCTCATCCTCGGCGAGCGTAACCGGCTCCAATGGGCCGATGGTGAATGCCTCGGCGAGCGCGACGCGGAGATCGGTGGGGAGGTTCGTCATCTCCTCGAAGGAGGTGACGTCGTGCTGGTAAGCCCACTCGAATATCTGTGCGGCGCGGTAGGCGGTCTCCCCGTGCTCGTCGAGCCAGCGCTTGAGTTCCTTTAGAGAGACATCGTAGAATAATTTCATATGCTGTCAGTGTATGCGCTTCGAGGGATGTTGGCAAGCGTGGCGACGCTGCCGTTGTCCAGTCGTATGGAGCGGCGAGGCTTCATCCGCGCCGAGATGCGCCTCGATCATGCAGGAAAGCAATCGGAGCCGCTAAAGCGCCTCCGCTCCAGAACGGCCAAGGCAGCGTCTGCTGCACCACTTCCCCGGCGCCCGCCCTGCCTGAAAAGACCGGGAACCGGGCGGATTCTCGCCGTTACTCCACAAACACCTGGTAGAGCTGGCAGTGCCCCTCCTGATCCGAATCGTAGATCACCGACTTGCCGTCTGGCGACCAGCACGGATGTGGGTGAGTGCCGGTTTCGTGGGAGCGTCCATGCACCGTCGGAACGCTCGCCAGCGGCTCCACCTCACCCGTCTGCGGGTCTATCAGCACCAGCATGTCGGCATACTCGCCGCTGTAGCAGTCAGTTACGATCATCGAGCCGTCGGGGTTGAAGGATGGATGGCCCTGCGCGAGGTCGGAGACCTTTCGCCGGCCGCTGCCATCCCAGTCCACGATGTAGAGCCCGTCCGCGCAGTTGGCGATGATCTGCCGAGAGTCCGGGTGCCAGATGTGATGATGGTTGAAGGCCATCACGAAGGTGAGGTCCTTGCCATCCGCGCCGACCGTGTAGATCTCCTTGACCAGTTGCGAGCCCCGCGCGTCATAGCCGACCAGCACGACCATCGCGCGCTCGCCGTCCGGCGACCACTTGCAGTTGGTCAGCCCCAGGCGCTCGCACTGACCGTGCATATCGCGCGACGGCGAGAGCGCCGAGATGTCAGCGGTGCCTGCCAGCAGCCGAACGCTCGACCCATCGCCCTCGGAGGCATACAGTCCGCGCTCCACCGGCGAGTCCACGCGGTTCTCCATCCAGAGCAGATCGCCGGTGGCCCACGAGATCTGCCGCACGCCGGAGGGGATATGATCAACCGTGCCGCTATCGAGCCACGCTCTGGCGGTGCCTGAACGCGGTTCACCCGCCTCATCGGTCCAGCGCGTGTGATAGTAGATGCTCTCGCCATCAGGCGCCCAGATCGGGAAGGCGCCGGTGTGCATCCCGAAGCCGCTGCCGGTGGCAACCTGCCTGATGTTCGTGCCATCGGCATCCATCACGTAGATCGCCGCGTCGTTGCGCCCCGGCAGGGCCGAACTGAAGACGATCTTCGAGCCATCCGGGCTCCACGGCGAGATGTCATAGTACGCGTGCTTGTCATTGTACGCGGAATGCGTCAGGCGCAGTACGGGCCGGCCGGTCACGGGGTCGGTAAAGCTCTCGCGCTCGGTGCTGCCGTCGGGACGATCTGCGGAAAGCATCTCGTATCCCTCCGCGGCCAGCATCCGAATGCTGCCACTGGCGGCTCCAAGCAGCACGCTGCCGAAGCTGATGTCGCCGAGCAGAAGTTCGTGCCGCTCGCCAATGATCACGCGCGGCACGCCGTCGATTCGCTCGATCGTCAGCGTCACCGCGTCTCCCGGCGACCACTCATCGGCGACGATGGCCGCGCGCAAAAGGTCGTTTCCCGCGGCGTCCCGCAACACAACTTCATCGCCGATCTCCACTGTCGCGGCGCCATCGCCGTTGCGCAGGGCCACGCTGACCGACCGGGAGCCGAACATGTCCACCGCAAGCCGCAGCCGAAAGCTCTCAGGCAGCCCCGTAACAAGCTCCGCCATGCCCGCCTGCGCTCCGGCGGCACCCGCCGCGATCGTCTGCGGCCGCAGCCACAGGTTCCCGCGGCCGATCACGCCCTCGCCGGGAGCATCGCCGCAGTCGGCCTCGCGGACGATGATGTCGTCCACCCAGACCGGTGAGAGTTCGCCGCCGAGCAGCACCTGCATGATCGCCTGCGGCATCGCCTCATCCAGTCGGAAGGGCACCTCAAAGCTCTGCCACTCCGGCCCCACGTCGAGTGTCGCGATGCTAACGCTGGCGCCGCCATCAGCCGAACGCAGCCGGAGCCCGACTTTGCGCTCAGCGTCGCTGCGCAGGCGGACAGAGTAGACGTAGTCTGCATCGGCGGCCAGCGAAAGCGCATCGTACTTGAGATGAATGTTCGTCTCGAAGGGTTGATCGTCGGGTGAACACAGCGCCTGCGGCGTCACGCGCAGACATCCCTCCCCCGCCTCCCATCCGACGGAGGCCTGCGCGCCACGATTCAGTTGAAGCTGCCAGCCATGCGCCTCATCATCGAAGTCGGTGGCGAAGCGCACCAGTGACGCGGGAGGGCCGGAGATCGCGTCACCGAAGGAGAGGTAGTCCGCGGGATAGAGATCGTCGGCGCGTTCGGAGATGGTGACCGCATCTATCCACACGGGCAGTGTGCTGTCGGCGATCATGATCTGCGGCACCGCGTCGGGGTAGTCGGCGGGAAGCTCGAAGGCGAAGTCGAGGCGCCGCCACTGCGAGTCGATCTGCAGCGGCTGGCTGCCGACGGATTCCTCGGCCTCAAGCCTGCGCACACGCAGCCTGAGCAGCCGCGGCCCGCTGCTCCTTGCCCAAACCGAGAGGACGTAGGAGGTCTGCGCCTTCAGCGCAAGCTGCTCGTAGCGCAGGTGGATGTTGGTGACAAGCTCGCGATCGTCAGGTGCGCAGAGACGCCCGGGCGTCACGAGCACACTCTTCGACCCAAGCACCGCATCATCCACGGTGTTCATCGTGGCCTCAGCACCACGGTTGAGCACCAGGCTCCAGCCATCAGACTCGGTCTCGAAGCTCTCCAGCAGCAGCGGCCGCAGTTCACTGATAGCCGGCGCTGCCGAGATTGCGGCGGGCATAATGCAGATGAGCGCGAAGACGACCGTGCGCATGAGGCGAACCTCCAGGGCTACATCAAGTGCGCGACTGGCACTCTGAGGACTTCGATCAAGCCGCCGGGGCAGCTCCGTGTAACATCCCACGTAACAATCCGGGCGCGGCCTCAAGAGCGACTGCAGAGGCACCGATCTCTTCCATGACAGGCCCGGCGGACCGGCCCCTGCGGGGGCTGCGGGCACAGCGACAGGCTCTCATTGACGTCTCAGATCACCCCTGGGGTCCGCCGGCCATAGCACCGGCGAGGGTGATCGGAGCGGCGGCAGGGATGACGTAGAGCGATGCTTCTCTACCCATACCCTCCTCCCAACGGGGGGCGCGAGTATTCCCGGCTCGCGCCCCTCGCGATCAGCTCAGAAGGCCGGCACCTCTTCCTCGCTGGCCGGCTCCACTCCGTACGCAGTCAGCTTGAAGGGCGTGCGGGCCTTGTCGCGCGCCCGCGCGTACATCACGAAGCCCTGCCCGGATCGTTCATAGCTGACGAGGCAGCGTCCGTCGAAGTTCTTCAATACCTGCAGCGCGTCCTCCTCAGAGAAGTCCAGTTCCTTGAGAGTGAAGGGATCAACGAAGTCCGGGTAAGTCGGGTAGCCCTCGATTGAGGTGTGAATCCGTCGCATGGCCTCCATCGCTGCGTTGCGCCTCGCGAAGTCGGCAGCCCCGACCGCCCAACTTGACTTCCCGATGCCGAGGATTGACAGCGGCAGGTCGAGGACGCTGGTGATCTTCATCGAAACCCGCTTGAGCCACGGGTCCGGCTCGACCGCCCGGTTCATCGCCGACATCCCGAAGCTCTGCCGGGTAGCGTTGTCCATGCCTGCGATGCCGCCGGGAGGCCCCCCGTAGCCGACGGAGGTGCTGCCACCGCCAGCGACCGTCGTGCCACGTCCGCGGAAGCCGTCCACCCGCACCGCACCATCGTTGCAGCAGACGGAAGTTTCGGAGCGATTCGGGTCGTAAAACATGTAAAAGCGCGTCCCACGGACCGCAGCGACCGAGGAGGGTGTGTGAACGCGGCAGCGCGAGTCTTCTCCGAACTTCTCCGACACGCGCGCCCACATGTGCCCGGCGTTGAGAGTGAATGACCGGCCGCGCCACATGCCGCCGCGGTTATACTCCACAAGCTCAACCACGAATTCCGAGGCGGGCGCGAGAGTGATGACGCTCCCGTCCGGGAAGTCGAGCGACACCCAGCAGTTGGGACCGGTCTTCACCTCACCGCCGTCTTCGATCCGCTGCTCCAGCTCAAGCGGCTGCTGTGCCTCGCCGCGCGCGAGTGTAACCGTTCCGGCGCCGGTCAGTTCCGCGACGGTCGCGTAGAACTCGCTGTTCTCCGCGATGACTCCGTTGATGACCAGCACGAGGCCGATGACCGCAAGCACGATGAGGATGCGCGGATCGGCGTATTTGCGCCAGAGGAATCGCCGCCTTTTCCGGCCGGCACGATGCTTCTGTTTGGAGCCTACCTGCTCGAACGCCTGCGCCAGCATCTCCTCTTCAGTCTGCGGCTTCTGCTTCCTGCGCAAGAAGGACAGCATGATCGCTCACTCCTCCGCGGTCGCCTGCAGCACTGGCGGCCCCTGCTCAGTCGCCCCCACCGGCTGCTCATCAGCCAGTCCGAAGATTGTGATCGTCTGCGCCCTGCCTCGAACCTCCGTCTCTCCTATCTCCACCAGTCGCGCCACCTCCGGCGAGATCCGCGCGGCCGCAGTCTCGCTCGCCAGGAACTGCCGGCCATGAACCTTCGTTAAGCCTTCAATCCGGGCCGCAGTGTTGACGCTGTCGCCGATGGCCGTGTACTGCATCCGCTGATCGCTGCCGACATTCCCCACGATCGCCTCGCCCGAGTGAATCGCAATGCCGATGCGGAAGGGCGTCCGCTGCTCGTGCTGCGCCCAGTAGCGGTTCAGCACCTCGAGCCTGCGCAGCATCTCCAGCGACGCCTGAGCCGCGAGGTCGGCATGATCGGGCTGGTTGCCGAAGGCGTTCCACAGCGCCATGATCCCGTCGCCCATGAACTTGTCCAGGTAGCCGTTGTACTCGAAGATCGCGTCGCTCATCTGCGAGAGGTACTCATTGAGTTGCGCGACCCACACCTCCGGCTCGATCTGCTCAGAGAGGCTCGTGGATCCGCGCACGTCGGCGAACAGAAGCGTCACCTCGCGCCGCACACCGTGCGCAACAAGTTCCGGGTCATCGGTCAGTTGCGTGAGTACGTCCGGCGAGACGTAGGCGGAGAACTGCTGCCTCACGAGACGCTTGTCCCTGCCGAGGCGCTCGGGGATCGCCACCGCCAGCGGGAGCACCGTTGCGAGGATGATCGCCCCGTAGGGGATGATGGCGCGCATGAAGCTGAAGGCGAAGAAGAACGATGGCAGCGCGATTGCCACCACGATCAGCCCGGCCAGCAGCGGCCCCATCGTCTCTCCGCTGCTCCACGCCACCCAGCCGACGATCAGCCCCAGCAGCAGCGCAATGATCGCCCACGCGAGGCTCCCGGTCGCCTGTGCGCGCGCGCCGCTGTGCAGCAGGCTGTTAACGGCGTTCGCGTTCGTCTCGACGCCGAGGAACTCTCGCCCGGTGGAGCGGTAGGGCGAAGGGCGGATGTCATACAACCCGGGCGCGGTCGCACCGATGAAGACGATCTTCCCCTCAAAGCGCGAGGGATCAACCCGCCCCTCCAGCACCTCCCACGCGCCAACCCGCTCGATGGTGCCGGTGGGGCCGCTGTAGTCAATCAGCATTCGCCCGGCGCCATCGAGCGGGCAGCCTACGCCTGCGACATTCATGGCGCCGGAGGTCGCACACGCGGCCACCTGTTCCCTCTTCGCACCGGAGGCAAGCTGCGCGATGGCCGTTGCGAAATGCGGGTAGACGCTGCCATCACTGCCGAGGCGCAGAGGCTCCAGACGGCGGTAGACGCCGTCGCTGTCGGGGGCGATGTCCACGTAGCCGATGGCCGCCGCGGCCTCAGCCAGCGGCGAGACCGGGGGTAGCAGGTTCTCCGCCTGGATGATCGGCAGCGCAAGCCTGCCCGGGGGTCGCGGGTAGCCCCACGCGAAATCTGCGCGCTGCCCGGCATACTCCATCTCCACGGCGCGATGCGCTGCGAGCACAACATTCCCCGCGTCTCGTATTGCCCGCGCGAAGGCAACGTCGGGGCTCACCAGCGAATCGGCGGGGCCCGGCGACTCTGGCTCCGAGAAGATCACATCAAATGCGATGACCTTTGCACCGGAGAGCTTCCGCACGAGGTCTGCATGAACGCGTCGCGACCACGGCCAGCGTCCCTGGTGCTGGGGCTGGAGAGAGATGTCGTCGATGGCGACGATGATGATGTCGGCGGGGGGAACAGCGTCGGAATTGTCGTAGGCGAGATCGTAGGCGAAGTTCTCAATGAGTGGGAAGACGAAGAAGTTCGAGGTCAGCGGCACGTAACGCAGCACCACGACGAGGACGGCGATCAGCACCGCCATCGTGATGCCGCGCTGCCGGATCTCCTCACGCCGATGCGACAGAGTCGGGTCGCCGGCCATCGCAACCACCCGCCCTGATGAGGGTTGATGGTAATATACCCGTCCCCGCCCCTGGGATGCGTCCAAGTCTGGGCGCCGATCGTGGGCGCCTGTCTACGCGAGATGAGGTTCGCTTTCGTCCGGCGGTGCTCCTCCGTCGTCAGGGGCCGCCGGAGAGGTAGATGATGGCCCCCGCTGCGAGCGCATACAACGCAACGTTGATCAGCAAGGGCTTGTCCGTGAGGAGTGTGCGGTCGGGCGAGCCGCCATGACCGTGACGATGTATCAGGTAGACGTAGCGAAACAGGCCGTAGATGACGAACGGGAGCGTGTACATCAGGCGGTTGCTGCCGATCTCGGCGACGGTGCGTTCGGAGATCGTGTAGAGGGCGTAGGACATCAGCGTGGACGCGGCCATCACCGGGATGAGCTGGTCGAGCATTTCCAGGCTGTACTTGCGCAGCGTCAGGCGGTGGTGGGCGGCATCCGCATCGAGCAGAACGATTTCGCCTCGCCGCTTCGCCAGCCCGAGGAAGAGCGCCAGCAGTAGCGTGCAGATCAGCAGCCACGGCGAGATCTCGACCTGAATAGCCTCAGCACCGGCCACCGCCCGCAGGACGAAACCACCCGCGATAGCGAAGATGTCGAGGATGACTACGTCTTTGAGGATCACCTGGTAGAGTCCCTGCAGCACCAGATAGCCGACAATGACCGCGCCCAGCTCAAGGTTCACCGCGAATCCGCCCACCGCCGCACCGAGTGCCAGCAGCACGGCCGCGGTGGTCGCGACCGGGACCGGCAAATCGCCGCTGGCAATCGGCCGATGACACTTCTCCGGATGCGCGCGATCCTCCACGCAGTCCCTCACGTCGTTCGTGAGGTAGACCGCGCTTGAGGCCATGCAAAAGAGCACGAATGCGATCACGGAGAGGAGAACAGCTTCGGGGTCTCCGAGCCTCTGCGCGAAGAGCAGCGCCGCAAAGACCAGCAGGTTCTTGGTGTACTGCCACGGGCGCATGCAGCGCAGCAGTGCAGACACTCTACGCATCCTCATCCTCCGCCTGATTCGTGCCCGGTCAATCCGACTCGCGTGTCCTCAGCAGCGGGAAGGCGATGACTTCCCGCAGGTTCGGCGCGTCCAGCAGCAGCATCGCGAGCCGCCCGATACCCATCCCCATGCCGCCTGCGGGAGGCATTCCATGCTCCAGCGCGGTGACGAAGTCCTCGTCGAGCGGGTGCGCCTCCTCGTCACCTGCCGCCCGCGCGGCACTCTGCTCCTCAAAGCGCGCCCGCTGGTCGAGCGGGTCGTTCAATTCACTAAACGCATTCCCGCACTCTTCAGTGCCGATGAAAAGTTCAAAGCGGAACGTCGTTTCCGGGCGATCGGGCATCGCCTTCGCCAGCGGCGAGATCCGCGTGGGGTACTCCGTCACGAACGTCGGCTGCACCAGCTCCGGCTGCACATAGCGGTCGAAGCACTTCTCCAGCAGCGCGCCCCACGAGTCGGCGTCTGTCCCGCTGAGGTCGAGACGCTCACATGCCGCGCGCGCCTCCTCGTCAGTGCAAAGCGCCGCGAAGTCAACTCCCGTGGCGTCCTTGACTGCATCGAGCAGCTTGAGCCGCGCGAAGGGCGGCGTGACATCAATCTCGTGACCCCGGTAGGTGAAGGTCGGTCCGCCACAGACTTCCTCGGCAGCCTCGTTGATGAGGCCCTCCATCAAGTCCATCATGTCCTCCCAGTCGCCAAAGGCCAGGTAGGCCTCCAGCATGGAGAACTCGGGGTTGTGCCGGGCGTCAACGCCCTCATTGCGGAAGCACGGGCCGATCTCGTAGACGCGCTCAAAGCCGCCCACGAGCAGGCGCTTGAGGTAAAGCTCCGGCGCGATGCGCATGTAAAGCTTCATGTCCAGCGCGTTGTGATGGGTGGTGAAGGGGCGGGCGTTGGCGCCACCGTAGATCGGCTGCAGGATCGGCGTCTGGAACTCCATGAAGCCGCGATCGTCGAGGCTCCTGCGCAGACAGGTGACCATCCGCGAGCGCATCTGCAGGAAGCGCCGCGCCTCCGGGTTCACCACGAGGTCCACATAGCGCTGGCGGTAGCGAAGCTCGGTGTCCTTCAGCCCGTGCCACTTCTCCGGCAGCGGGCGGAGCGCCTTGGCGAGCACTGTGAACTCCGCGCCCTCGACGCTTACCTCACCGCTGCGGGTGCGCATGAGTGTGCCGCTGACGCCGATGATGTCGCCGAGGTCGAGGTTGACGAAACTCGCCAGTCCCTCCTCGCCAAGGTTGTTCTGCCGCATGAAAAGCTGCACGGCACCGGAAGCGTCGGTGAGATCGGCGAAGGCCGATTTGCCATGCTCGCGCAGCGCCGTGATGCGCCCGGCTAGTGCGACCTGCTGGCCCTCAAGCTCCTCGAAGCGCTGCTGCAGTTCATCAGCGGTGTGCGTGCGATCGTAGCCGGTCTGCTGGAAAGGGTCGCTACCGGCTTCACGCATCTTTGCCAACTTGTCCAGCCGCACCTGGCGCTGGTCGATCTGCTCGCTCATCAGTCTGCACCTTTCGTTGCGTCAACGGCGAAAGTCTCAGCCCGCGCTCACTCAACGCGCGGCGGCATTTCGCTTGATTCTCTTGATGGTCTCGTCGTCCACTGCGCGTTCGAAGCTGCGGAAGCCCGCAAGGCCGAAGCCGTGCTTGACGCCGAGGTCGGCGATCTCACGCACCCGCTCGATGGATAGCCGCTTGCCGAGGGAGAAGTCCTCCGCGCGCCCCTCCAGCGCCAGTATCATCGTCTCTGCCATGCACGCGTAGGCGGTGCCGGGCGGGAATCCGAAGTCGAAGTGGAAGTCCACGTCGCCGGGGATCGCGACCGCGCCGCCCTCGATCACAAGCACGTCATCGCGCTCATGGGCGACGCGCACCGACACATCGCGCGGCCGGGCGACATCGCAGACAACCGCGCCGGGGCGAAGCATCTCCGGCTCAATGACTGTGTCAAGCGCACTCGTCACCGTCACAACCAGGTCCGCCTGCGGGATCGACTCCTCAGGGCTGAGGCTCACCTCCACCTCGGTGTCCCGATCGGCGAGTTCCTCCGCCAGCTCGTCCAGGCCATCCCTGCTTCTGCCGATCAGAATGATCCGAGGCACCCGGTCCGCCAGCAGATGCGCGCAGATGCGCCCGATGGAGCCTGTCGCGCCCACCACTGCCGCGGTGGCCTCGCCGGGGTTGATTTCCATCACTTCCGCGGCCTTCAGCGTGCCCTCGATGGCAGTGGCGACCGTGTAGCTGTTGCCGGTGGTAACTGCGATGTCAACCGCATCGGCAACGCGCCGGCCGCCATCTCCCACGACGGCCGTGAAAGCGCCGAGGCCCACAATGTCGGCGCCAAGGTCCTGCGCCATCTTCGCGGCCTCGATCACCTTCGCCACCGAACGCTCCTCATTGCCCTCGATGAACTGGCGCGTGGTGAGTGTGCAACCGACGAACCAGCCCTCGGTCGTCGCGCCGGTCGGCGATTCGATGCCGGAGATTTCGCTGATGAGCCGCGCGGGCATGCGCGCGCAGGCGGCTTCGATCAGACGGTGCGGCAGGTACCTCGCGATGCCGAACTTGCGGGCGATATCCGCCACTTTGATCGGGTGCAGAATGAACGCAAACCGAGTCACTGAGCATGATTCCCTTCAGCGGGTCGAGTTAGATCGCGGACCGTCGGCTGCCAGCCGATCTCGTCGGCGATCCGCATGTAATCTTCAGGCGCCAGTTCCTCGGGGCGCTTGCCAAGCAGGCAGACGAAAGCGCCCTGCATGACGTTCGTCGCGTATGTCCGTCCGCCGACCTCGGGCGTGGCCGTCACCAGCAGCGCCACCCCGCGCCGCCGAAGCTCGTTCACGTCGTCGGCGGTCGTAGTGTTTGTCAGGACAATCTTCCCGCTCAGGTCGGGAGGCATGTGCCGGCGGATGTAGTGAAAGTCGCCGGCGATCATGTCCGCCCAGTGGTACCACTTCTCATACTTCGGCACGACCTCGTCCTGCTTCCCGCCGGTCGGGTAGACCCACTTGAACGGCAGGCGCACCACGATCGGCAGCAGCGTTCGGCCCATGAGGTGCAGCGCCCGCAGCGACTTCAGCGGCCACGGCAGGTTGAGGATGAACATCGTGTCGCCGAAGATCACGTTCGCGCCCATCTCATCAAGCGTCTCCGCGAGGCCGAAGCGATCTATGCCGCAGGTCACCAGTACCTTCGCGGTGGAGAAGTCAATCAGGCCCTGCTCCTGCATCCAGTGCAGCGTCCGCCGCTCCAGCGTGTCCTTCAGCGCCGAACCATCCACCACCGGCGTCCGCTTCACCTTCCCCGCCATGGCCTCGATCTCACGAAAGCCGTAGTAGCGCCCGGCGCAGTAGAGCCCGAGATTCGCCCCACCCACGCAGAGACAGTCAACGACCCCATCGTTGGCGATCATCAGCTTCTCAAAACGCTCAAGCGATCCATCCGTGCCGCGCCTCTCCAGCAGCAGGCGCTGCCCGAGCAACTCGATCTCCGCGCAACTGTCGCGGGCGGACGAACCAAGACTGATGCTCAGGACATGCTTCATTCGCTCTCCGTGCGCCCTCAGAGACCGGCGCGGGCTTCCTGTTGCTCTACGCTCTTGAGATGTGCGAGGTACTCCTCAACAAGCGAACGCAATTCGTCCAGGGTCGTCAGGCGGTTGGCGCCCGAGCGGAAGCGGCGCGCCTCCGGCAGCCCTCGCACATAGTAGTGCAACTGCGTTCGCATCTGATGCAGCGCGATGTGCTCATCATGATCGAGTCTGAGCATCTGCGCGTGTAACAAAGCGATGCCGAGCCGCTCAGCCGGATCGGGATCGGGCGGGATCGGCTCCCCGCGCAGTGCGGCGGCAGCCTGGCCGAAGAACCACGGCCTCCCCCACGCTCCGCGCGCAATCATCACCGCGTCGCAGCCGGTGTGCCGCATCATCAGCGGCGCCTCCTCCGCCCGCACTACATCGCCGCTGCCGATGACCGGAATGTCCAGCGCCGACGCGGCTTTCGCAATCGAGCCCCAGCCCGGCGTGCCGCCGAAGCCCTGGCATGCGGCGCGCCAGTGGATGGCGATCGCCGCCGCACCGACATCCTGCATGCGCCGTGCAGTCTCAAGGTACGTGTGATCGCGCAGCGTCAGCCCCGCCCGGATCTTCACCGTCACCGGCACAGTGGACGCCTCAACCGCCGCCGCCGTCAGCGCCACCGCGCGATCCGGCTCGGCCATCAGCGCCACGCCGGCATCGTTGCGCCGCACCTTCGGCACCGAGCAGCCCATGTTGATGTCAATGATGTCCGCGCCCGCCTCTACCGCGGCCGGTACGGCTTCCCGCATGATCGCCGGCTCGGAGCCGAAGAGTTGGACGGACACCGGATGCTCGCCCTCGAAGGTGCGCAGCATTCGCAGCGTCCGATCGCTACCCTCGACGATGGCGTTGATCGACACCATCTCGCTGCAGACAAGCCCCGCGCCGCCCCTGCGGCACAGCAGCCGGTAGACCCGCTCGGTGGTCCCGGCCATCGGCCCCAGCACCAGCGGCGGATCAACCGTCACGCTCCCGATTGTCAGCGGCCGCGCCAGGTCCTCACCGAACGTCTCTCTCGTCAACGACTCTCAGTCCCTCCAGCACGAGCAGGGGCTCAATGCGGTCGAAGGTCAGGCCCTGTTGAACTGCAATCTCCACGTCACCGCCGGTCGCCACCACCGGGGCGTTCCCAACTTCCCGGCGCATGGCCGCAATCAGCGCATCTGCCGTCCCCCGCAGCGACAGCGCCAGCCCCAGCGCCAGGTTCTGTGCGCTGGTGCGCCCGATCGGCGGCAGCGTGCCGCCCGACCGCAGCATCGCAAGCCCCTCAGCCAGCGCCTCGCACAGGTGCGGCACCGCCGTGGCGATGCCATCCGCCTGCGCCTCGATGCCCGCCGCGATGACACCACCCTGCAGCACCCCCGCGGCATCGAGCGCCTGCGCGGTGATGCAGGTGCCAAGCGTCATGACGATCGCAGGCCCGCCGCGGACCGCCAGCGCGCCCTCCGCTGCCGCGAGACGGTCCTGCCCGATCTGCGCCGGATCGGCGTATGCAACCTTGATCTCAGCATGCAGATCGCGGCCAAGCAACCTCACCGGCAGCCCCGTGGCCGCCGACAGCGCCGCCTCAGCCGCCTCCGTGACCGCCGGCCTGCTTGAGACGAGCGCGACCCCCGCGCACTCCTCCGGCTCAAGACCGATCAGCGTCAGCGCCGCGGCAACCTCTCGGGGCGCGCAGTCAAGGGCGGCATTGTCAACGCGACCCTGCGCGGCCCAGCACCCACCGCAGCGTACCGCCCACTTCAGCGCGGTGTTGCCCGCGTCGGCGTAGAGCCTCCAGCCCTCACCTGCTGCCGGCATCATCCCATCTCCATCAGACGCCACTCGAACTGATTGCGGGCGCGTTCATCGCGCTCGGCCTCTATCACGGCCACCTGCCGGGCATGGCAGCCCGCATAGGACACCAGCGTCGGCCGCGGCCCAACTTCGCTGCTTCCGCTGATGTGACTGTGCCCGCCGAGGATCAGGTCTATCTGCGGGCAGAGCTCCGTGAGCGCGCGGTCATCCTCAGAGCCGAGATGGCTCAACGCGATCAGCCAGTCCACTCTCTCGCGCAGCGCCTCGACCGCCTCGACAGCCGCCGCCTGCCATTCGATGAATCGCACATCGGAGACTCGCTCAAACGGATGCCCCGGCGCGATCATCGTCGGCATCAGACCGAACAGCCCGACAGTCTCATCTCCGCTTGTTAGCTGCGTCCAGCGCATGACGTGGCCAAGATCGCCGTGAAGCGGCAGCAGGTTGGCAGCCAGCACGGGAAAGTGTGCCGCCGCGGTCTTTCTGATCAGCCCTGAGCGGCGGAAGAAGAACTCGCGGTTGCCCAGCGCCATCGCGGCATAGCCCGCGCGGTTCATCTCCTCGATGACTGGCTCCCTGGCGCGCACGTAGACGTTGCCCGCGCCGACTGCGTCGCCGCTGTCGAGCAGCAAGGCGCCCGTACGGTCGCGCAGAAAGCCCAGCGCCTCCGAACGGGCGCGATCGAGCCGGTCATGCAGGTCCGCGGTGTGGAGGATCCTCAGAGCCATCAGCGACCTCGATCAGACCAGACCGGCCTTCATCAGGTCCTGAATGTCGAGCATTCCGACCGCCCGGCCGTCGGCGTCAACCACCGGCAGGTTGTCAAACTCCCGCTCATCCATGATGTTGAGCGCCGTGAACGCAAGGGTCCCGACCGTGGTCGTGGTGGGGTTGCGCGTCATGACCTCTGCGATGGGCCGCGCCATCAGCGCGTTGCGGTCGCTCTCGCTCTGCATCACCACGCGGAAATCGCCGTCGGTGAATAGCCCGCGCAGCATGCCGTCGGCATCTACGATCGACACCGCGCCGCGCACGGTGGCGTTTGTCATCGCCAACAGCGCGCTCTCCAGCGTGGCATCCACCGGCACGGTCGGGTTCTGCTCGCCGCCATGCATCACGTCCTCGACCTTCAGCAGTACGCGCTTGCCGAGTTGGCCGCCGGGGTGAGTTGCACCGAAGTCCTCCGTGGAGAACCCTCTGGCGGCCATCAGCGACATTGCCAGCGCGTCGCCAAGCGCAAGTTCCGCCACCGCGCTGGAGGTCGGCGCAAGGTTCAGCGGACAGGCCTCACGCTCCACGGAGGCGTCGAGCACGACATCCGCCGCGCGCGCGACCGTCGAGGTGCTATTGCCGCAGATGGCAATGATGCCCGCCCCTCGGCGCGCGATGATCGGCAGGATGCGCACGATCTCATCCGTCTCGCCGCTGTTGGTGATCAGCACCGCGATATCTTCACCGTTGATCATGCCCAGATCGCCGTGGACCGCCTCGGCGGCATGCATGAAGTACGCAGGGGTGCCGGTGCTGGCGAATGTCCCCGCGAGCTTGCGGCCGACCGCTCCGGACTTGCCGATCCCGCAGATGATTGCCCGCCCGCGCATGGCCATCAGCATCTGCACCGCGCGCACGAACTGCTCATCGAGCCGCTCCGCCACACACTCGATGGCGCGACTCTCAATATCAAGCGTCCTGCGGGCCTGCGCCAGCACGGCTTCTGCGTCGAGTTCAGGCGCGCCCGCGGCAACAGCCCTGTTGATTTCCTCCATCTTCATCTCCAGCAACCTCAGTGCAGCGCCCGCCGGATGGCGAGCAACCGCTTGATGAGATCCCGCACTTCTTTCATCGGGATCATGTTCGGTCCGTCACAGGGGGCCTTCGCCGGGTCGGGATGCACTTCCATGAAGACCGCATCCACGCCTGCCGCCACGGCTGCCCGTGCGAGCAGCGGTGCGTACTCCCGCTCGCCACCTGAGGCTCCGCATGCCCCACCCGGTAGCTGCACCGAATGAGTGGCATCGAAGACTACCGGCTTGCCCAGCGCGCGCATGATCGCCAGGCCGCGCATATCTACCACGAGGTTGTGATAGCCGAAGCTTGAGCCGCGCTCGGTGAGGAATATCTCCTCATTGCCTGTCGAGGCGATCTTTCCGACCACATGCTCCATGTCCTCAGGCGCGAGGAACTGCCCCTTCTTTACGTTCACCGGCAAGCCCGTCTCGCCCGCCGCCACCAGCAGATCCGTCTGCCGGCAGAGGAAGGCAGGTATCTGCAGCGCATCCAGCGCCTGCATCGCCAGCGGTACCTGCAGCGTCTCATGCACGTCCGAGATGACCGGCACGTCAACCTCTTCGCGCACCCGCGCCAGTATCTCCAGCCCCTGTTGCCAGCCGGGCCCTCGTTCGGACGTGACGGAGGTCCGATTCGCCTTGTCGAAGGAGGCTTTGAAGACAAACGGGCAGTTCAGGTCGGCGCATATCTCCGCAAGATCGGTCGCCATCGCCGCCGTCGCTTCGAACTTCTCAACGAGACACGGGCCCGCGATGATGGCAAGCCTCTCGCCGCCGATCACGCAGTCCGGCTCGCGTATTGTGATTGCTCTTACCTTATCCACGGCTATCTCCCTCCACCGCAAGCAGCTTGCGGACTCGCTCGAGATCTTCAGGTGTGTCCACGCCCACCGGCGAGTAGTTCACTGTCACAACGCGAATCCTCCGCCCCGCCTGCAGTACGCGAAGCTGCTCCAGCCCCTCCGTCAGCTCAAGCGTCGAAGGCTCGAGACCGGTGTACCACAGCAGCATCTCGCGCGTGTAGACGTAGAGCCCGATGTGCTTGAGAGGCGTGATCCCCGAGACCGGGTGTACCCGCGGGTGCTCCGGATCGGCGCCTGCATCCACCCGGAAGTACGGGATAGGCGCGCGTGAAAAGTAGAGCGCCCAGCCCTCGGCGTCAACAACGACTTTCACCGCCGACGGATCGAGGTGCTCCTCGCGGCTGTCTATCGGTGTCGCGATCGTGGCCATCTGCAGGACCGGGTCCTCCACCACCGGAGCCACCGCGGCATCAATCGCCTGCGGCTCGATCATCGGCTCGTCGCCCTGGATGTTCACGATGATGTCGCAGTCCACCCGCGATGCCACCTCCGCAAGGCGATCGGTGCCGGAGCGATGATGATCGCCAGTCATCTCCACGCGCCCCCCGAAGCCGGCCACCGCATCATACACCCGCCGGTCATCGGTCGCCACGATCACCTCATCGAGGTGCCTCGCCTGCAGGCAGCGTTCGTAGACGTGCTGAATCATCGGCTTGCCCGCCAGGTCCAACAGCACCTTCCCCGGCAGCCGGGTGGAGGCAAGGCGCGCGGGGATCATCCCGACGATCGAGGGGCGCGACATAGCGGTACACCTCCGCCCGTCACGGCTCCGGCGCGAGCAGCGCAGTGACGGCCTTGAAAGCGGCAAATGCGGGCAGGGCAAGCAACGCGCTGTAGGGCGCGGCGATCAGCGTCTGAAGCATCCACGGCCCGGGCTCGGGCGGTGCGGCAAAGAGCAGACGAACCACAGCCACGAGTGGCACAGCGGCCAGGGTGGAGAGCGCTGCCACCAGCACCCTCTCCGCCAGCAGGGCGCCTCGAAGAAAGCCCACGATGCCACCGAGCATCATGAAGGCGACGAAGGTGCCACCGAGCCACGCCCCTTCAACGCTGCCGAGCAGCAGGCCGCCCACCAGTCCCGCGAAGGTCCCCGCGACCGGCCCGGCACACAGCGCCACGCTCACCACCGATACCAGGACCAGCTCGGGGCCGCGGCCGTGGATCAGTAGCCAGCCCGGCCACGTCCGCTCCAGAGCGGTCATCAGCACAAGCAGTATAGCGTAGGCGAGATAGGCCAACCAGCATCCTCGTTTCGGCGCATCAGGTCCCGCTCTCGCCGCGGCGATCCACCAGCACAAAATCCAGGTGGTCGAAGTCCGCGAACGGGCGGATGTAGGCGGTGATCGCTGCGACATTGACCTCGGAACGCTCAACCCGCTCGACCACACCGATGGGTAGATCCTTCGGATATACCCCGCCCAGCCCCGAGGTGACGATCCTGTCCCCCACGCGCACGTCCGCGTTCTGCGGCAGCTTCGTCATCTGCAGCGCCAGCCGTCTCGTGGTGCCGGCGGGCGAGGCATAGACGATGCCGTGGTCGCCGTCGGCGCGCTGCACCCGGGCGGCCACCGCGTGCTCGGCATCAGTCAGCAGCACCACCACGCCGCGCGTCCCCTGCGCCTCCACCAGCCGACCGACCAATCCCCCCCCGGTGCGCACCACGTTCCCCGTCTCAAGCGACCGGTTCGCCTCGATGGTGATCCGGCGTCTCTGCCCGCCGGGAGACCAGTCTATCACGCGGGCCGACACCTGCGGTGGCGGCTCCGAGGCCGGCCATCCCAGCGACTGCCGGATGGCCTTGTTCTCCAGGTAGTAAGTGTACATACGCATCCGCTCGGTCTCCAGGTGTGAGACCTCGCGCTCCAGCCGCTCGTTCTCCTCGACAAGATAGCGGCCGCGCCAGGCGGCGATGCTCATATTGTGAGCCACCCGACCGCCGCTTACCAGCACCGACTGCAGCGGCCACACTACCGCACGGGCGGCGCGCTCTGGCGGACTCATGCGCCCCCCGCCTCGGGCACGATGCTGCGCCAGAGTGAAGACCACCGCAATCGCAATCATCAAGAGAATCGGCTCCCACCGGTACTGGGGCCGATGCATGGCTCGCAATCAAATCACCTGAGCGGGAAGCCGTCCAGTTCGTCCAGGTATCGCGCCGTGCCCATCACGACCGCGGTCAGCGGGTCCTCGGCGACGAACACGGGGACGTCGGTCTCGGCACTAATGAGTTGATCCAGCCCCCGCAGCAGTGCTACTCCCCCGGCCAGCACGATGCCGCGATTCATCACATCCGCGGCAAGCTCCGGAGGCGTCTCGTCCAGCGTCTCCTTCACCAGCTCCACGATGATCCCGAGCGGCTCCCTGATCGCCTCCCGCACCTGCTGCGACGTCAGCCTCACGCTCTTTGGCAGCCCCGAGACGAGGTCCTTGCCTCGGATCGCCATCTCCATCTCCTGCGCCAGGGGGAAGGCCGAACCGATCTTGATCTTGATCTGCTCCGCGGTGCTCTCGCCGATGTAGAGGTTCAGTTCGTGTCGAACGTAGGCGGAGATCGCCTCATCCATCTCCTCGCCCGCCACGCGCACCGAGCGTTCGGCGCAGATGCCGCCCAGCGAGATCACAGCGACTTCGGTGGTCCCGCCGCCGATGTCCACTACCATGCTGCCGACGGCCTCGCCGACCGGCAGCCCGGCGCCTATCGCCGCCGCCATCGGTTCGTCAATCACAAGAGCCGACCATGCGCCCGCACGGCGCGAGGCCTCCTCCACCGCCCTGCGCTCGACCTCCGTGATGCCCGAAGGAACGCCGATGACCACACGCGGATGCTCCCAGAGTCGCCGCGAAAGCACCTTCTCGATGAAATGGTGCAGCATGGCCTCGGTAGTGTCGAAGTCCGCGATGACGCCGTCACGTAGCGGCCGCACAGCCCGGATCTGCGCCGGTGTGCGTCCGACCATGCGCTTGGCATCGTCACCGACGGCGAGCACCTGGTGTGTGACGGTATCCACCGCCACCACCGACGGCTCACGCAGCATGATGCCGCGGCCCTTCACATGGACGAGGGTGTTCGCGGTCCCGAGGTCAATCCCAAGGTCGCGCGACAACCGGCCGAAGATGCGGCCGAAGGTCCGCGCCAGTCCGGCGAAGGTACGGTGAGGAAGCAGCGCGGCGGGTCGCAGAACGGAACCGCCGCGTCGCCTGTCCTCCGGCTCATACAGATTCTCTTCAGGGACATCGTACTGCTCTACGGTTTGCGCCCCCTGTCTTTTGATGCGATCCATGGAAATCAGATCCGGTCGTCCCACGCCGCCCGCAGCATCTCCCACGTCCTGCTCAGCGGCAGCCCGACCACGTTAGAATAGCAGCCCTTTATCTCCCGCACCAGAAGTGCGCCACACCCCTGAATCCCGTACGCTCCTGCCTTGTCCATCGGCTCGCCGGTCAGGACATACTGATGGACTTCTTCATCGGAAAGCTCTCTGAAAACGACCTCAGTGACGGCGTGTGCCTCATCAACGACCGCCGCGCCCGATCCCGCGTCGAGGGCAAGTGCCACGCCGGTAATGACGTCGTGACTGCGCCCCGACAGCGCCTTCAGCATGCGGGCGGCGTCCTCTTCATCCTGCGGCTTGCCCAGAACGTGACCGTCAAGCACCACGACTGTATCCGCGCCCAGAACCAGACGGCGCGGCATTCGCGCCGAGATGACAAGCGCCTTCCGCCGCGCATGCTCGACCGCTATGGCCGCAGGCGCCGCCTCAGGCTCCCATGCATCTTCCGCCGCGTCCGAGATGATGATCTCGAAGGCAATACCCACCTGCCGGAGCAGTTCCGCCCGCCTCGGAGAGGCCGACGCAAGCACCAGCGGCTCACGGGGCACCGGGCACAGGCCCGGATGGGTATCATGCCCGCCATTGCGACCGTCTGTCAACTCTCAACCGCCCTCAGCGCGTGCATAATATGTGACGTTCAGCGCGCAACTCCCTGCAAACGGCCGACCCGATGCCGCCGCGCGGTCAAACAGTCCCCGATCTCATGATGGAATACAGCAGCCACGCGCCGAGCACCACGCCCGCAACGACGTAGACGATGGAGAGCACCTGCGCGGTTCCCCCGGCCTCGACTGCCAGCCTCTCGCTGGTGAAGATGATGGCGGACGAGAGGATGATCGCCGCCACCACCAGCGCGAAGGATATCCGGTTCGCCATCGCATCCATGCGATGCAAGGGCTTTTCCAGCCCGACCGGGTTGATCTTGAGCGTGATGCCCCCGGCGAGGCCCTGCGCCAGCACGTTGCTCAACTGCCGTGGCAGCCTCAGTGAGTAGCGGCGCAACGTCCGCAGCGCGTCGGCGACCTCGCCTATCAGGTGAGCCGGGCTGAACCAGTCGCGGTATACAAGTCGCGAGGTAGTCTGCGCCGCCTGCTCAAAGTCAAAGTCGGGATTGAGCCCGACACAGACACCCTCTGTCACCGCCAGCGAACGCGTCAGTTGCGGGAAGATTGACGGCATCCTGATGCGATGCTCGAAGACGATCCCCATGATCTCCTCGAGCATCTCCCCCAACTGCCCGCTGGATGACATCCGCTGGCCGTAATGGCTGATCAGCTTCTCCATGTCAGACTCAAGATCTTGAAGGTTGGTGGCTTCGCTGATGGTGCCGATCACGATGACCTGGTCGAAGACGCCCTGCGCATCGCGATCGAGCACGGCCATCAGCAGCCGAATGAACGAGTCGCGCATCCGGCGCCCCATGGAGCCGACATTGCCGCAGTCAAGGAACGCGATCTTCTCGTCGGCCGTGTAGCGCAGATTTCCCGGATGAGGGTCCGCGTGGAAGTATCCCTCGTAGAATATCTGTGTGAGCATAAGCTCCGCGAAGGCGTCGGCGAGTGCGCGGCGATCAACACCCGCTTCGTCCAGCGCCTCGTAGTCATCGAGTCGGATACCCTCGATGTACTCGAATGTGATCACGCGCCGGCGGGTGAGTGACCAGTAGACCCGCGGCGCGGTGGCGCGCTCATCCTCGACGAGGTTCTCGCGAAGCTGCTCGGTAGCGCGCGCCTCAGTGAGGAAGTTGAGCTCCTCCATGAGTTGCCGGGCGAAGTCCTGCGCCATGCTCGCGATGTTCTGGCTGCGGACCCAGTCGCTGTAGTGCTCGGCCCGCCGGGCAAGACGCACGAGGATGTCGAGGTCGGTCTCTACCTGCGTCTCAATGCCCGGCCTCTGCACCTTGACCGCGACCACTTCACCGGCGCGCGTCACCGCACGGTGAACCTGGCTGAGCGACGCCGACGCCACCGGCTTCGCATCAAACTCCAAAAAGAGGGTATCAAGTGCCTCCCCGAGTTCGGACTCGACCATCGCCCGCGCCGCCTCAAAGCTGACCGGAGGCACTTCCTCCTGCAGCTTCCGCAACTCCCGTGCATACTCCAGCGGGAGAATGTCCGTGCGCGCCCCCAGCGCCTGCCCGAGCTTGATCGCAGTCACGCCCATCTGCTCGAGGGCCAGCCGCAGGCGCACGGCGGGATCTACCGCCGCCTGGCCGGTGTCCTGCAGCCCCTGCCAGCGGGCGGGCAGGAAGCGCTCCAGCCCGATCAACTGCATCACCGAGCCGAAGCCGAAACGGGTGAGCACGCCACTGATCTCGCGCAGCCGCTGAATCCAGTTGGAGGCCCTCTTGTGGATAGCCAGAACGCCGAGGTCAGGTGGTGACATTTACACTGCTCCCGCACTCCGGACAGGCGCCTGATTCGGTCAGGCGGCTGGAAACGCTGTACCCGCTGCGCCGCACTACAACGTCTCCGCATCGCGGGCAGACAGTATCTCCACCGCCATCCATGGCGACATTGCCTACGTACACGTAGTTGAGGTACTCGCGGGCAATCTCCCCCGCCCGCTCAATGCGGGCAACCGGCGTCGCCGGCGCTGCATGCTTATACGATGGCCGGTAGCGCGACAGGTGCAGCGGAAGGTCCGGCGAAACGCTCGCCGCCCACTCCACCAGCTCGCGAACCTGCTCCTCGCTGTCGTTGTCATCGGTCACGAGCAGGTTAGTGATCTCCACTGAGCAGCGGCCCCACGCAAGTTCCACGCTCCTGCGCGCCTGCTCGCCGGAGCGTATCCCGCACAGTTTCCGGTAGAACTCGTCACTCATCGCCTTGATGTCAATGTTCATGGCGTCAATGTGAGGGAGCAGATCCTCAAGCGGTTGCTCCCGGATCAGCCCGTTGGTTACCATCACGTTCTTCAGGCCCGACTCGTGCGCCAGCTTCGCAGTATCCAACACAAACTCCGCCCACACTACCGGTTCGCTGTAGGTGTACGCGATGCCGATGTTCCCGCGGTTGCGCGCGTCAAGCGCCGCCTGCACCGTGTCTTCAGGGCTCCATGTCTCCGCGGCAGGCCGGCCCTGCGAGATCGTGAAGTTCTGGCAGAATGCACAACTCAGGTTGCAGCCGAAAGTGCCGATCGAGAGTATCTGCGCGCCGGGATGAAAGTGGTACAGCGGTTTCTTCTCGATCGGGTCCATGGCCGCCGAGGTGACCTGCCCGTAGTTGATCGTGCTCAGACTCCCGGCGTCATTGCGCCGCACCCGGCAGATGCCCGCCCGCCCGTTGGCGATATGACAGTCCTGCGGACAGAGCAGGCAGTGTACCCGCTCGCCATCGGGCTCCCACCAGCGCGCCGGTTTCACGCCCTTTTCAGCACGCTCCCCGCTCCAATCCATCCCCTATCGCCTCCACTAATCACCCGGCTGTGTCGCGTACTCCAGCATCTCCGGCTCGCCCTGTATCTCCTCCACCAGGGAGCGCACCGCGCCCACCTGCTCTTCGCTGCCGAAGGCTGTGATCCATGCCGCCCCTTCAGCCCCCATGATGCCGCCCGCGGCGATCTGCACCGCTTCTGCGCCCGTGAGCAGCGCAATCGCGTCGAGTTCGGTCATGATCTCCGCCGGCGTCACCCAAAGCGACGGCCCGCGCAGCTTCGCGCCCGCCTCGGTCAGCAGCAGCGATGCTTCCACGAGATCGCCCGCAACCTGCTTCTCCAGCCCACAGGGAGCCACGAAATGCAGGTGCTTACCGTGGCAGGGGCCCAGATACTTGCCCACCGTGCCGCCGTCGGAGGCTCCAATCAGATAGCCTACCATCCCGCCATCGTAGTCCAGCGCGTTTGGCGACTTGATGACCACATCGCCCGCGGATAGTTCTCCGATCAGGCCTTCGTCGCCTTCGCCGCGCTGGCCTCTGCGGATCACCACCTCGGGGGTGTCTGCGCTGAGCAGCTTGCCACGCTCAGGATGGCCGCTCGGCAGGGTCTTTCCGGTGACAAAACTGCGGCGGTCTATCTTCGCGCCCAAAAGCTCTTCGAGGACGTAGCCGGAAGTGGTGCTGCGAGTGACGACGATGATGCCGTCTGAAAGGGCGCGCCGGACCTGAGGAAGCGCCGCGACACCCCTCCCGATCAGGCGCTTACCCTCGGCTACCGTCAGTGAGAAGGTGTAGAGAGCATCAGCAGGCATTGCCCCGCCTCCCCGTCGTTGGATTGCCGGTATTCTCAACGTGCTGAGGAGTATATCAGCAAAACCCGGTAGTGACAAGGTAGGCGGCGGCCATGCAATGGTGGCCGAAAACGCGCGCGACACGCCTGAGAAGGCGTGTCGCGCGACCTGAGCGGGTCCTCCCTCACGTGACCCGGATCAGCTCTCGATGATCCACTGCAGATGCCGGGCGGTATCGTACACGAAGCCCTCCGGATACTGCGGGAAACGGGTCAACTCGGCCGTCAGCCAGCCATCATAGCCGACCCCTCGCAGGGCGTTGATGACGCGCGGATAGTCCACATCCCCCGTCAGCAAGGCGACGAACTGGCGCGTGGTGACGTTGAAGTCCTTTACATGCACACGGACGATCCGCTCGCCGAGGATCTCGATCCAGTGCACCGGGAAGCCGTAGAGCATGATGTTGCCCACGTCGAAGTATGCAGCCACTTTGTCGCTTCCGAACTGGTCTATGAAGTCGCGCGTCTCCACGGGACTGAGCAGGAACTTATTCCAGACGTTCTCAAGCGCCATCGTCACGCCGTACTCCTGCGCCGCCGGGAGCAGCTCACGGATGCTCTTTGCAGCAAGTTCAAGCGCAGCCCGATACTGGGTGTCTGGGTCCACCACACCCGGCACTACCAGGACCACGTCCGTGCCGGTCCATGCGGCGACCTGCAGGGACTGCTCAACTCCCTTGACTGCCTCAAGGCGCACAGCCTCATCGGTGCTCGACAGGGGCAGCTTCCAATGTGTGTCGGCCATCACAGATGTGATCTCAATCCCGGCGGCGTCGGCAGCCGCGCGTGCATCCTCCGCCTGCGCCTGGGTCCACGGACCCGTCAGCTCCAACCCGTCCAGGCCCGCCTCCGCCGCGAATGCGAACTTCTCATTCACCGACATGTCCGGAGGAAGCGAGCCAATCGTCATGCCCTTCTTCAAGATGTGACCTCCTCAAACAGATGACTGTGAGCAGGGGAACCTGCCCGGAAGTTCGGAGTGACAAGGACAATTCCCTTCTCCCGGGGAAACCTTTTTCCCGAATGCCTCACGAATTCGTTCAGGCGGGAGCGCGCGACATGAAGATCGCCGGCCACACCATGGGCATGCCGAAGCTGGACATCTTCGAAGCGATATCCTTCTGCGCCGAAATCGGCTACGACGGCATCGAGGTGCGTTGCGCGGAGAACGGCCAGATGCACCTCGAGGCACTGACACCGGACGAAATCGCGCGAATTCGCGACCATGCCACGGAGAAGGGCGTGCAGTTCGCCTGTCTTACGCCCTACTACCGGGACTTCATGACCGACGCCGCCACGTCTGCGACGCTCGACGGCATCCGCCTCGCCTGCGGCATCGCCCGCGAACTCGGCTGCCCGACGGTCCGTGCAATCGCCGGACAGTGGCCGCTCGAGGGGCATGAGCGAACCGAGGTCTTCGCTCGCACAGTATCGGGGATGAAAGAGGCGGGCCTCATCGCGATGGACGACGGCGTCAGGCTCGCCTGCGAGACGCACAAGGGCTATCTCACCTGGAGCGCGCAGGAGGCCGTGGAGTTCGTCACAGCAATTGACATGGACTCAGTGGGAATCCTGTGGGATCACTACTGGGTGCATGTGCGGGGCGAGGAGACGCTCGATGAGGCCGTCGGCATGCTGACCCCGTGGCTGTTGCATGTGCATGCAAAGAACGTGAAGTACGACACGGAGGGCAATCCCCACGCCGTATTGCTCAACGAGGGTGAGCTTGACTGGTGCCTCATAATCAACCGGCTGAAGACCTTCGGCTATGAGGGCTACATCTCCGACGAGTATGAGAAGTTCTGGCGGCCTGAGGAGTTCCCGGAGCCGGAGGTGGGAATGAAGGCAAATGCGGAGCTCCTGCGGGAGTGTATCCAGCAGGAGCCTCCAAAGCCCTCGCACGATCCCGCCCCACAGCCGCTGTGACAGGCGCTCACGGGGTGGTCGCGGGCGTCTCCTCTGTCGCCGCCGGTCCGACTCCGCCAGCCTGTTCATTCCACCATGCCGAGGCGAATATGCCGTCCCAGATAGTACCGAAGGCAGGCTGCTGCGTCTGCACGTTCTGCAGCGCGCGCCGGGTGGTGTTGCCGCGGAAGGCAAGCACCCTCTCGCCATCCACGATGCGCACCATCTGTATAGTCAGCGAGGTTATTGTCTCGTTCGCGGCTATCGCCGCCCTGGCGACGCGGTAGGCCTGCCGCACCACCTGCTCAACCATTCCGTCGCCCGCAACGGTGCCCGGGATCATCACCCGTATTACCGCGTAGCCGCTGTAGGGGTCCACGATCGCGTTGACGGTCCCGGTCATGGGTCTGTCCGTCCCCCACGTCAGCGCCTCAGTAGCCGCTATCACCGCCTGATCGTGGTCGGTCGTGGGGACTGTCGCCGGTATGCCCGCAGTGCGTGGAGCGGCGGCAGAGGGGCGCGTGCTCACGGTCCGCCTCGGGGCCTGACGAGGCGCGGGTGAGGCCGACCAGTGCTCCCCTGGGATCTCGCGCGCCCCCCCGTCCCCGGGCTCACCCGGCTGAGTCGGCTGCGCCGTCTGGCTGCCCGGAGGCGTAGGAGCAGGTTGTGTGCCACGCACAGGGCTCGGCGAGGTGAGACCCGGACCGCCTGGAGCGGCCGGCCCGGTGTCCACCGTCTCGGGAGGCGCGACCACGACTCTCTCCTGATCCACATCCGGTCCCGTGAGTCCGCGCACGATGGCGAGAGCGATCAGAACCATCGCGACTGCCGCAATGCCCAACCACAGAAGTAGTTTGCGCGGGCGCTCCGCGTCTTCAACAAGGTGGGGGCCGAGTCCACCACGCCGCGCCTCTCGCGCACGCTGGACCGCGTCCGCGCGCTTCGCCCGTAGCCGTTCCGAATCCTGGAGTTGGCCCGCGAGGCCGTACCACTCGGCTGCGTCCTCCCACAGTTCGCGGCGGCGCATAATGTCCCCCATCTTCTCATGTGCCGCCGCATTGGTCGGGTGCTGCTGCAGCAGCCGCTTACACAGCACCTGCGCCCTCGCGAGATCCCCCTCGCGAATCTGCTCGTCCACCTCACGAAGCTCCTGCAGCAATCACAACACCTCGCCGATAACGCTCAGAGTATCACCACTGATTGGGATCGCCACCTGATGGCCTCTTCACCATCCGAACCCGCTCAACGTCGTACCCGCATCTGCGGTAGAAGTCCACAGCGCGCGGGTTCACCACGCTGGCGTCGAGCATAACCTTCTCGGCGCCCTGCTCCCAGAACCACTCCTCGATCGCATACATGAGGCGATCGGCCTGTCCGGTTCCGCGCAGGTGCGGAGCAACGTATACATTCTTAATATACCCAACTCGGTTGTCTACAAGCGTGGACATCATTGCACCCCAGATGAAGCCGCAGAGCCTGTCATCCTGCTCCAGCACCAGCATCATCTCGGTCGAGTCGCGCGCGGCCCGGCGGATATCCCGCGTGTAGTCGTCGCGAAAGGCCCGATCTACCTGAAAGCCGGGAAAGTTGCCTTCATAGACCTCGAACTGGAAGTCGAGCACCTGCTCGAGATCTCTGCGCACGTTGAACCTGCGCATGGTGGGCTCAGTCTGCGGCAGCCTCCGCTGTGTGCGTATCGCAGCCATCTCTAGCCACCCTGATCTATGATCTCCACATGCTCTTCGACCACGCGCCTGGGACATAGCTTGATGAACGCCCACAAAGCCCCCCCGACAACAGTGGCGTCGTCGGCCCATCCGAGCGGGATCGCGAAGTCGGTGATCGCATCAATCGGCATCAGCAGATAAGCGATGCCGCCGATCAGCACAGCCCGCGCCAGCGTACTCACGCGCTTGTCCGCGTAAAGCCGCGTGTAGAGCTTGATGAAGTTGGGCAGATGCATCAGCAGCTTGAAAGTGTCCATCCGCCCGGGACTGAATCCGATTGGTCGGCTCATCTCATCCTCCTCGACCGCACACGACCCCTACTATCGCTTCGGCGGCCGGTTTTGTTCCGCCTGCATGTTCTATCCCCCGCCCAGCAGCCCGAGCAGGCGCGCGACTACCTCACGGTCAATCTCGGCCGCCAGATCCATCCCCTCCAGTCGCACCGCCATCTCCTCGACAAGCGCCGGATCGGGAGCATCGCCGAGCCCCAGTGTCAGCAGCACCTCGTTCGCAAGCTGCTCGCCGATCGCTTGATCGAGCGCGGTCATTACATCCAGCGCCTGCACGCACATCAGCGTGTTGAGCTCAGCCGCCATGGGGTCGGCAGTCGGCGGATTCGGTACCACACCACGTCGCACCCCGGCGATCAGCGCCGGGACCAGCTCCCACCGCCCTGCCTCCACCAGCGCCCCGCCAAGTCGCCCCACAGCGGGCCAGTTCGGCAAGCGCGACTGCGCCATCAGGTCCTCCGGCGGCTCCGGAGACGTCAGATCGATCTTCCAGACCACTCGCGACCCGGGCAGCAGTTCGCCGTTCGTCGCGACGATCTCGCCCGGCAGCGTCACCGAGAAGCTGATGCCACTGTCGCCGCCGCTCATCATCATACCCATCATGTCGCCGAGGGCAGCATCCATGCCCTCAATCTGCACCTGGCCCTCGTCCGGCTGCTCTGCCGTCGGCTGATCCTGTGGCTGCTCATCCACCTGCCCGGCTTCCATCGGTTCCTCGGGCAGAGGCATGGTAAAGGTATAGACGTTGCTCAGCGTCCCCTGGGTCATCGAGAATTCGGGCTGCGGCTGAGCATCGGCCGTGAAGAGGCTCTCTCCCGGTCCAGCCTCGCCCTGCCACGCCTGTACATGCCATTGGTCGCGCTCGAAGGCCGGTTCTTCAGTCCACTTCCCCGGCGCCAGGCCGTCGCTGATGTTGCTGGAGAAATCGCCCTCCCCGCCCTCCATCATCGACTGCATGACTCCCGCCTCGAGACGCGCGGTGGTCGAACCATCCGGCGCCATAGCGAACTGCCCATCCACGAAGATGCAGCCGCCCGTCAGCGTCAGCGCGACGAGGGCCATGACCATCAGCGTGAGCTTAGTGGTAGACACCATACTCTTCCACCGCCTCCGAGAGTGCGACTACATTCTCCCACGGCACATCCGGCTCCAGCACGTGCGTGGGTGCTATCAGCAATCCACCGTCACAGCCGACGTTCTCAACCGTCCACTTAACCGCTGCTTTGACGTCTGCCGGCGAACCAAAGGGCATTGTGGTCTGCGTGCCGATGCAGCCCCAAAACGAGAGCCGATCGCCATACTGCCGCTTCAGCGCCGCCGGGTCCATGCACTCGGGCTGCACCGGGTTGAGGATGTCGAAGCCGATCTCGATCAGGTCCTCAATCACCGGCCGCACGTCCCCGTCGCTGTGATACCACGCCAGGATCTCCGGATTCTCGTCCTTCGCCGCCTTGATGACCCTCCGCCAGCGCGGTTTGAGCCACTCGCGCCACATCTTCGGGCTCATCATCATTCGATCCTGCATGCCGATGTCATCGCCGCAGTGGATCATATCACAACCGGCCTGCCCGTAGCGCGTCGCCATGAAGGCGCGGTCCTCGGTGATCCGGTCGAAGATGTATCCCGCGTAGGGCGGATCGAGCAACATCTTCTCCATCAGCTTCTCCATCCGCGGCATCTGCCACGCGTTCTCCCAGATGTGCCCGATGCTCCCGGCAACGAACCATTCATCGGAGTGCAGATCGGCCACGGCCTGTTCGAGGTGAGCGTGTCGCCAGCCGGGGGTGTAGTCAGGCCACGGGAACTCCTCAAGCTCCGCGACCGTCTCGGTCTTCGCGAGCGGATAGAGGCGACTGGTGAAGTGGAAGAAGTCGGACGGGGCGCGACCGGTGCCGTATTCGCTGAAACTGCAGCCTTCGGGGACTCCATCGGGGTAAAAGCGCGTGAAGTCCGGCAGCTTCTCCGGCCCCCGGAAGCTCACCGTGCGGCGCTCGAAGCCGAAGTATTCGGCGGCATTTGTCGCGCCGGTCTGCCGCACAAACTCTTCCTGCAGCGTTGGAGTGAAGCTCCACTCCTTTGGCACACGGTCGGGCTTTTCCCTGCGGATGGCGGTTAGAACGCGCTCTCGCGGTGACATATCTCGCGGCATCAGCGGACAGGTCCTCCTTCAGATCGCATGCGCCCGTAGAGAAAGATCATCGTCGCGATGACGCTCACCGACAGCATGACGACGCTCACCACCGGCGAGATGATGTCGGCCAGCAGGCCCACAATCAGCCCCGGCACGAGGAAACGATCAGCCACCGCCAGAGCCGCATCATCTCGGGGGTGACCAGCGTGTCGAGTATCTCTACCGCACCCTTCAGGTAGAAGCCGCACTCGATGCAGCGCGCTCGACCGGGCTGGTTCTCAGCGCCGCAGACCGCGCAGACCCGCAGGCCCATCTCCTCGCGCCGCTTCCGCGCGAGGCAGCGCTCAAGATGCCGCTTCGCCTGCGCGCTGAGTTCGTGCATCTCCACGTACGCCTGATAGTGCTCGATCGCGCGCTCCCAGTCCTCCTGTTCCTCGTAGATCTGCCCGAGACGCAGGTGCGGGTAGGGCACGTCCGGCTGGCGCTTGAGCGCCGCCTTCAGGTTGAGGATGTCCGCGCGCAGCAGCCGTCGCCCCCTGATCGCCTCGGAGGCGATCGGCAGCAGCGGGATGGCGCCCACAACGAGCGCGAGCAGGATGATCGGCCCCACCGCCGCCAGCCCCTGCATGGAGAAGCTCAGCGCGATCAGCACCAGCATCACGCCGACGATCATCATCAACTCGAAGCCGCTGAGAGTGCGATCAACCAGCCACATGCCGAGCAGGCGGTAGACTGACCAGCCGCACAGCAGCAGAACGAGCACGATCAGCGGGCCGAAGATGAACGCAATATCGGCTCCGGGCATCCTCCGTCACCCCCTGCTCCGGCAGATGTCAGTCGCTCGGCTCTTCCATGCCGTAGATGCTCGCCCCGCGGTCAACAAGCTTCTCCCGCAGCGCGTCCACACCGGCGAATCGCGCGTTGGCGCAATTCGCCGCCTACGCGTCGTCATGCGCCGTCGGACGCCGTTGTTCCTCCAATGCCCGCACCTGCGGCGGCTCCGGGAAGGCCTCGATGGTCCTCTCCTACGGCGTGAGCGTCTGCCGCACGATCCGGTTCCGCGCCATCAGGCGCGCGAGTCATGAGCGTCGGCTGCATGGCTTTGTTCGGCATGAATGGCAATTTCATCCGCCAGCCTGGGCAGCAGCACCTCTGGCAGACAATGGCCAAGCCCGTCAATTTCTATCAGTCGGGCATTTGGAAGCAAGTCTGCGATGTGTTTGCCATGGGGCGGTGGGTTAAGAGGGTCCTCAGAACCCTGAATCACCAGGGTCGGAATGCTCACTCCTCTTAACTCCTCCCCCCGTGAAAACGAAACCGGAGTTGCCAGTGCGTGATTCCCGGGCTGTGTCCAGCTTCCAGCATGATCTATACAGCGTCGCTCACGAAGTCGGAAGTCTGACTCGTCAAACTCAATCCTGTTCCCTGCAAGCAGACGCCATTCTCTAACACGGCGATCGAGCTCTTCTTCTATGCTTTCAGAGGGAGTTGCGCGCTCAGAAAGCGCTTCAAGCACATTCTTATTTGGAACAGGCAAACCGTCCGGCGAACTCTCTCCTGAAAAAGCCCGGGCAATATTGCCAACGAAGTCCACATCAAGCGCCGCTCCACACATAACCGTCAAGCTATGGAGTCGATCCGGATGATCCAGTGCAAGCACTTGCCCTAATGTCGCGCCCATCGACAAACCTACAATATGTGCTTTGTTCACTTCCCATGCGTCGAGAACCGATACTGCATCTGACGCCAGATCCTCCACGGCATAGGGAGATTCATCAAAGTCAATGAAGGTAGAACGCCCCGTATCACGATGATCATACCGGATGACGCGATACCCTTTGGAAACGAGCAGCTCAACAAATTCATTCGGCCACATCAGTGCTGATGCATTGGCGCCAGCAACCAAAAGGATCGTGTCTATTCGACCCGATCCAACTGACTCACTCCAGAGTGATCTGCCGTCCACATCTACAAGCTTCTCTGGCACGACAATCGTCCTCCACATAGGGCCCGATCGCGTGGGCATCCGGAGGATCACAGGCGATCCCTTCGGAGTTACTGCGCACTACAGCGCCTCAGACCACCGGCCCCCTCTTCACCTCTCCCCCATCACTCTTCGCTGAGACCGTAGATGCTCGCCCCGCGGTCAACAAGCTTCTCCCGCAGCGCGTCTACATCAACGGATCGGACGTCGGCCTCCTCCAGAGCCATCTCGGCGGCGCATCCGGCCGCTTCGCCTATTGCCATCACGATCGGCATAACGCGCATTGAGCTATGCGCCGCATGGTCGCAGGAGATGCAGCGGGCGGCGATCAGCAGGTTGTCGAAGCCCCGCGGCGTGATGCAGCGGTACGGCACGTCGTAGGCCTCGCCCGGTGGCAGGCGCTTGATGACCGTGCCCGTCCCCGCCGGGTTATGTATGTCCACCGAGTACGATCCGCGCGCGATGCCATCATCGAACTTGTGCGCCTCGAGGACGTCATCCACGGTCAGCAGGTAGTCGCCCATGATGCGGCGGCTCTCGCGGATGCCGATCTGCGGCGCCATCTCCTCCAGCCACGCCTCCTCGAAGCCGGGCACGTGGTCAACGAGGAAGCGCACCATCTGCCGCACCTGCCGCCGGCCGATCAGTTCCGCGTCAGTCATATCCTCGGCATTGGTGGCGTCGTGCATAACCACGCGGGTGGTGTTGAAGTGTACCTGGCGATCGTGGGTGGTGAAGAACTTCAGCACGTTCTCGCGCGGGTTGTCGATCTCGCCGCGCTCCTTTGCGGCGTCGTAGAGTTCGTTGATCTCCTGCCGCGAGGGCATCGCCTCAATGTTCACGTTCATCATCCGGAAGCAGAGCGTCATTGGCTGGCAGTGGCCATCCTCCTCGCGCCCGATCTCCACCTCCGCGCCCGCCCACGCCGCGAGATCGCCATCGCCGGTGCCATCGATGAAGATCTCGCCATGCACCTGTCGAAGGCCGGACTTGCTGAGGGTGGCGATGCTGGTGATCGCCCCATCAGCAGTATCAACATCGGCCAGCATGGTGTGAAGCTGCAGCCTCACGCCCGCCTCGGCGCAAAAATCCTCAGCGACGAACTTGAACATTTCCTCATCGAACGCCGAGGGCTGTCTTGGCCCGCCCCAGCCGCCGTACTCATCGAGGCGCCCGGTGATGCGCTCGAAGAGCCCACGGATGATCGGCTTGCCGCCGGCCACCCACGGCATGAACGGGTTCACCAGCCCCGCGGTGGCCATGCCGCCGAGGAAACCGTAGCGTTCGATCAGCAAGACATCGGCGCCCTCCTCAGCAGCCGCGACTGCGGCGCATAGTCCACCCGGGCCGCCTCCCACCACGACCACTTCGGCCTCGTCGGCTACATCCAGCGCGTCATAGTTGATCGCATTGCTCATCAGTCAGACTCCTCGGGTTCATTCAGATCTACTGTAATGTGCATGCCCTGTTCGGCGGCCTCACGCGCCAGCGTGTTCCACTCCTGCATCTCGTCAAACTGCTCCCGCGAGCAGGGTAGCAGCTCAACCTGGATATCCCATCGCCACTTCGCCTGAAGCTCCGGCAGCAGCTTGCTCAGCGGCTGGCCCGCGAACCTGTCGTCGAGCAGGACGAGGTTGAGGTCGGAATGAGGTCGTTCATCACCACGCTGGCGAGAGCCGAAGAAGATCGCTTCTTGGACGCTCACGCGGCGCATGAAGGCGCGGATCTCCTCGATCAGTTCCTCTCGCGGTACTTTGCCTCGATCCACTCGAAGGCCTCCTCTGCCAGTTCCACGGCCTCCTGCGCGTCCTCGGGTTCGAACTGCTCCGAGGGCGGACCGCCTGCGGCATCCACGTAGCGCGTGGACATGTAGAACGGGTTCAACCGCTTGATGATTTGCCAGATCGGCTCGGGTATCCTCCCGAAGATGTCGTGGATCATCGCCTGGAGTGAGTGCTCGCGTGGCATGGGGCGCTTGAGGAGGATCGGGTAGCCGCACTTGAGGAGCTTCTCGATCGCCTGCCGTGCGTGGAAGATAGCGTGGTGGGGGATGACGTGCTGCGAGAGCAGGCGGGCCGCCTCAAGGTCAATGCGGGCGTCGGCGATCCATCCCTGTTCGCGTTCGGAGAGCATAATAGTCAGGTGGCCTCGTGGGATTCGTCGTCGGCCATGATACGTATACCCTCGCGGTCGGCGATGCGCTCGATGCCGATCTGCTTGCGCGCCTCCTCGAACTCCTCGGGAGTGTAGGCCAGAAGCTCGATGGGAGGACGCACAAGTCGCCACTCCAGATAGAGCGGTGGCAGTCGATCCAGAAAGCGCACGCCCTTGAAGCGGGAAGAGATGAGCATGAGGTCGGCGTCGCTGTGTCGCCGTTCCTCACCGCGGGCATATGAGCCGTAGAGGATCGCCTCCTCGACATCCACACGCCGCAAGTAATCGCGGATTTCCTCTACGAGCCTTTCTCGCGTAAGAGGGCGGTCGCCCACTGTAATGTCTTTGAGCATTGTCTCCTCGCCTCCTCCGCATCCGCTTTACAGTATTCCTCGCCTGGCACAGCCATCAGGCTGCTGCGATAGCGAGAGATCGTGTAGTGACGATCTAAGCCCGCGAGCGCCTCCAGAATCTCCTGGGGCACTTCCGTACCGGGCGGTACGCCGTCCGCGGCAAGCATTCGAAGGCTATGTGAATGCGGAGGTTCCTCACTATGCTGGTCCGCGTAGAGAGCTTTGAGTGCCTTCTCAGCGGCCTGTTGCGCTATGAAACACGCCCAGTTGTACTTCTCCTCGCGTATGTTGGAATGGACGGCCAGCATGTCCTCCTGGGCCTGCCGCACCCATTCCTCAGCCTCCCGTCGCATCAGCTACGCAATCCTCCCGGTGACCGATAGCCTGAACCCATCCGCCGAGCCGCGGCAGTGGCGCGGATCAGGAGCACTACATGTACCTGGCCTCAAGTACGTAAGCGGCTTCAAGCTGGGCGCGGGCGTCGGCGACCCATCCCCGTTCGCGTTCGGAGAGCATGATGGTCAGGTGGCCTCGTAGGATTCTTCGTCGGCCATGATACGTATACCCTCGCGGTCGGCGATGCGCTCGATGCCGATCTGCTTGCGCGCCTCCTCGAACTCCTCGGGAGTGTAGGCAAGCGCTTCAAGGAATGGCAGCGATGGGTCCCACGCGTGATGCAGGGCGGCGAGGCGCTGGTGAGGTACCGTACCTTCAAAGCGCCGCGAGATGACCATCAAGTCGACATCGCTGTCGCCCAGATTGGTTCCTTTGGCTCGCGAACCGTAGAGTATCGCTTGCCTGACCGCGATCCGCGACATGAAGCGCCTGATTTCGTCGATTAGCTCTTCGCGTCGAAGGAGGCGGAGAGCCACGATATTATCTCCTGCCGCTCTCGTTTTGGCACCGTCTGCCGTCCCCGATTGCCGATTGCCGCTTCCCGGCCGTTACAGCCTTTCCCGCAGCATCTCGTTCACCATGCCGGGGTTCGCCTGACCCTGTGTCTTCTTCATCACCTGGCCGACAAGGAAGCCGATCGCCTTGTCCTTGCCCTCACGCACATCCTGCACCGGGCCGGGGTTCTCGGCGATCACCTCGTCTATCACGCTCTCGAGCGCGCCGCTGTCGGAGATCTGCTCGAGGCCCTCCTCGGCGACTATCTCGCGCGCACTGCGCCCGGTCTCGAACATCGTCCCCAACACGTCCTTGGCGATTTTGCCCGAGATCACGTTCTCCTCGATCAGCGAGAGCAGTTCGGCGAGGTTGGCGCAGCTCACCGGGCTCCGCTCGATGCTGACGCCGGCTTCGTTGAGCAGGCTCATCAGGTCGCCCATCACCCAGTTGCTCACGGTCTTCGCAGCGCCCTCGAAGCGCTCGCAAGTCTCCTCGAAGTAGTCGGCCAGCGCCCGGGTCTCGGTCAGCACCCGCGCGTCATACTCGGGCACTTCGTACTGCTCGCAGAAGCGCTCGCAGCGCGCGGCGGGCAGTTCGGGGCAGCTATTGACGATCCCCTCGACCCACGCCCGGTCCGGCTCCAGCGGCACCAGGTCGGGCTCGGGGAAATACATGTAGTCGTCGGAGGTCTCTTTACGGCGCATCAGCGCGGTGACGCCGTTGTTCTCATCCCAGCGGCGGGTCTGCTGGAATAGCTCGTCCTCGCGCCCCTCCGCGACAGTCTTGCGCTGGCGAGCGATCTCATACTTGACCGCCTCGAAGACCGAGCGGATCGAGTTGAGGTTCTTGATCTCGACTTTCGGCGTCGCCTCGCCGGTCTGCCGATCATTGAGGTTCACCGTCGGCTCCGCGCGCAGGGCGCCCTCCTCCATGTTGGCGGTGGACACGCCGATGCAGCGGAGGATCAGGCGAAGCTGCGTGAGGTACTCGCGGCACTGCTCGGCAGTCGTAAAGTCGGGCTCGGTGACGATCTCCATGAGCGGGATGCCGCCGCGATTGTACTCGACCAGCGTGGAGCCGGTCTGCAGGTGGATGTTCTTACCGGTGTCCTCTTCGAGGTGCGCGCGGCGGATGCGGATGCGCACCGGCTCACCATCCACCGTAAGGTCGATGGAGCCATCGTAGGTCAACGGCTCGTCATACTGCGAAACCTGAAAGTTCTTCGGCAGGTCGGGGTAGAAGTAGTTCTTGCGAGCGAAGCGACAGCGATCGGCGACCTTGCAGCCGAGCGCGGCTCCGGTGCGAATGACATACTCGACCGCCTTCCGGTTGGGCACCGGCAGTGACCCGGGGAGGCCGAGGCAGGTCGGGCAGACGTTCGAGTTCGGCTCCGCTCCGAACTGCGTCGAGCACGAACAGAACATCTTCGATTCGGTGTCAAGCTGAACGTGAACTTCCAGACCGATCATAGGCTCCATAGCCATCAACAATCACCCTTGCGGCAGCAACTGAAGCGTCAGATGCGACGAAAGCAAACGCAGCGACGGCAGCGGCCCGTCGCTGACGGGCCTATGATACACCGGGCGCGGAGGCTTGTCGAGGGGGCAGGTTGCGAGACGGCGCGGAGAGGGGCATAATCGTCACAGGCAGATCGAGTGAGGTCGAAGGAGGCACGGGCGATGGCCGATGTGAAGGACAAGGCTCTTCAAGCGGATGAAAGCGCCTGCCATCAGGCGCATGACGTCGAGGGTTCCCCTGAGCCGTGGTCCGAGGAGAGGATCCGGCGTTGCGACGAGTGGATGAAGCGGTTGGTCGGTGCCATCGAGATGCCCTTTGAGGTGGACGTAGAGGACTACTTCCGGCGCGCCCGCGAGGAGTAGTCGGCCCGAGCTTCAGGTCATCCGCTACGACCAGCCTTAGCTTCCGCGCTCACCTCGCCGGCCCTCCGTAGCCTGTCGCGACATGCAGCAGCGGGTCGTCCTGCAGCGTCTGCAGCGCGGCGAAGTCGAACTGCTCCCGCCAGTCCTCCGCGGGCTTGAGCACCAGCACCGCAGGCCGCCCCAGCAGCGCCGGGTCGCTCAGATCCGTATCCGCCCAATAGTCATACTGCGATTCGCGCCGCCCCACATACTTCCCCGCGTCATAGACAACCGGCCGCCCATCCATGTAGAACGCAAGCTGGCTTGCCTGGCCGTAGGAACCGGCGATGACCAGCGGCTCCTGCCCGGTCTGACCGCGTAGCAGCTCCCGCGCTGCGTCGGCCTCCGCGGCAAGATCCTTGCCTCCACTGAGCCGGAACATCGGCACCGCATCGCCGATCACTGGCATACGCGCCCAGGCATGCGGGAAGGCCACGATGGTCAGCGTCACCACCCCCCAGCCGATCATCCAGCGCCAGCCGCTTACCCACGCGCTCCGCGGCTTTGGCGGCGACTTGATGCCCGCCTGCCTCGCCGCCTCAGCGTGCGCCAGCCACTGCCGCCGTCTTTCTCGCCAGCGCGGCACCTCCTGCACGGTCGCCTCCGATAGCAGCACAAGCAGCGTCAGATAGCCGCTGACCGGCCAGTTCGCCTCCACCCGCGACGCCAGCGAGACCAGCGCGAAGAAGCCGAGTGTCGGGAGGCCGCAGCAGAGCAGGTACAGGTGCGTGGGCCATCGCTCAGGGACGCGCCGCCTGATGACGCGCACCGCGGCCATCACGATCAGCACGAACGCCGGGATGCCGAGCACGCCAAGCTGAGTCGCCAGCAACTCCAGCGCGGAGAATCCGCCGAAGGGCTCATCCCACTGCGTCGGCACATCGCCACCGGGGGCGCCGAGATGACCAAGCTCATGCCGCACCGCCGGCCAGCCGTTCTCCGCGTTCCAGATGAACCACGGCAGTATGCCAACCATGAAGCCGATGACGACGATCAGCACGCCGGCCGTCAGTCGCCGATCCCACGGCAATTGCCGCCTCCGCAGCCAGGCGTAGATCAGCAGGCCCGGCGCGAACAGCACGATCACGTACTTCACAAGGAAGCCCAGCCCCAACGCGACACCCAGCGCCGCCCAGAGCGTCCACGGCCGATCGCCCCGCTCGTGTGATCGGAACGCGTGCCACGCAATCCACGCGCAGAGCAGCCATGAGGCCATGAAGGGCGGATCAATCGTCAGTAGCTGCGCTTCAAGCTGGAAGATCGGAATGAGGTTGAACGCAACCGCTGCGAGGAAGCCCGCGCGCTGATCGCCAGTCGTCTGCATCGCCAGCCGCGCCACCAGCAGCGAGGCCACTGCCGACGACACCGCGGCCGGAAGTCGGATCGCCCACTCGCTGGTGCCGAAGATGGCTGTGCTCGCGCCGATCAGCCACGCCACTCCGGGGCCCTTGGAGTAGTAGGAGAGGCTCAGCCGCCTCGACCACTCCCAGTAATGCGCCTCGTCGTGGATAAGCTCCCACGGGCTCAGCCAGATCAGGTAGATGACGCGCAGCACCAGCAGGCCCACCACAAGGAGCACCGCCGCGCGCCAGTCGGCCCAATTGAGCCACCGTCGCTCGGCTGCATCAAGCTCCTCAGTTTCTACCGCCGCATCAATCTGCGACATTGCGTCCTCCATCTCTCCCGCGATCAGCGTCTTCAGCGTCACAGATTACGCGGAACTCGACGCAGACGCAAGTACCGCAGGCCGGATCGAATGCAGGCGCAACTTCATACGCTCCCGGGGGAGGCCATTTCGGCCCGATGGCGAACCATCATCCCGTTGCGCTCAGACGCACCTAAGGGAGACCCGCAGATGGACGCGCAGAACCAACCCGACCAGCCCCAGGTTTCCATCGTCATTCCCGTCTACAATGAAGAGGAGA
>LSQX01019172.1_pt1 | contig 40613 bp, 23 predicted proteins | sample 654561 | NCBI WGS metagenome assembly LSQX01 (sample SAMN04489861, study PRJNA283612) | anaerobic digester metagenome | isolation source: 4 biogas reactors fed with cattle manure at either 37C or 55C with and... | place: Denmark: Kongens Lyngby | collected 2014 | reverse complement strand
TGTCGAGCGCAACCCTAATATTCTCGAAAATTGGAACTTAGATGATACAGAGGGGTTGGATGGCAATTTGATAGAAGCGATTGCAGCGGGGAATTCGCATAATCTTTATTTGATGGATGGAGACGTAATAATAAAAGGAATTTCTGAGAAAGAGTGGACAAAGCTACCCGCTGAACTTTCAACAAACAACGCTCCTGTAATAGCCGTTGCTGCCGGAAGAAACCATTCTGTCGCATTGCTGAAAGCGGAGGGACAAGATGAAGAAAATACTATTAGCGAGACTTTCAGCATTAATGAAGGGGAGCTCTGGGAATACGTGGTAGAGATTCCAAAACTTGATGGAAAAGTGGTGGATTACAGCTTCTCCTTGGAACCACTCCCTGAAAATATGGTTTTCAATAAAGATAATGGCGCTTTTTACTGGCCGACGGATGAGACAGATGGTCCAGGAGACTATCAAATTCTTTTTCGTGTGGTTGATGTAGAGGATAGCGAAAACTTTGTCGACGTTGAGCTTTCAATAGAAGTCAAAGAAGTAAACCAGCCGCCAACGCTTCAGGTTAACGATATAACAGTCACCGCTGGAGTTGCTTTAGATATACTCGTGCTTGCAGAAGACCTGGATTTTCCGGAAAACGTCCTGACTTTTTCTCTTGTAAGTTCGCCCAATGGTATGAGTATTGATCCCAGTAGTGGTCGTATTTTTTGGAACACTACAGATGAAGATGTAGGGACTCACACTGTGACAATAGAGGTGTGTGACGACTTTGACCCGCCCGGCAGTGATAGCAAGTCGTTTCTGATAACGGTGAATGAAGCCAGTCAACCTCTAAAAATTACGAAAATTCCTAATGCAATCATTCCAGAACTTGTTCAGTGGAGCTGTCTGCTGAAGGCTACAGGTGGAGCAGGAGGCTATCAGTGGAGCTTGATCGAAGGGCCTGAAGGAATGACTCTTAGTGCTGATGTGCTAAGCTGGACTCCAACAGAAGCGCAAGGTGATGGAACGGCTTACCCGGTGACGGTGCAGGTGAAGGATACCGGTGGCAATACTTCAGAGATGGATTTTATTTTGGAAGTCCTGGAAGTGAATACACCTCCAGTCATTGACTCTATCGCTAACAAAACGGTGCAGGTAGGGGATACTCTTACCTTTACCGTAGTTGCTGCAGATTTTGACTTGCCAGCTAATACACTAGCTTATGCGCTGGAGGGTGGGGCTCCCCAGGGAATGCAAATAGACCCGGCCAGCGGAGTGATCACGTTTACGCTGAGTAAAGAATTGTACCAAAGTGATCCTTATAGGGTTACTGTGGTGCTATCAGATGGTTTAGGGCTCTCAGCGCAAACTCAGTTCAGTCTTTATACTGAGTATATCAACAAAGCTCCTGTAATTGCTGGAAATGTGGCTGAAGTGACAATACCAGAATTATCACCGGCAAACATTACAGAGCTTCTTGGCTGGGATTTTTATGATGAGGATAATGAAAGGTTGTTTTTTGCATTAGCTGAAGGATTTCCTCAAGGGATGAGTGTGAGCGCGGAGGGGGAAATTTTATGGGAACCTACTGAAAAACAGGGACCTGGAATTTACAACGTTACCCTGGAGGTGAGCGATCAAGACCTGATTAAGGAAAGGACAACAAGCAAAACCTTTACAGTTATTGTGACGGAAGTAAACTCGCCCCCATACTTTGTTGATGTTGAAGAGCAGGAAGCCATCGTAGGAGAAAGCTTCTCGCTAACTACGCTAAAAGCGATAGATACGGATATTCCCGTCCAGAAACTAAGCTATTCGCTACAAGAAGGAGCACCAGACGGATTGAGGCTTTATCCTAATGGAGATATTATTTGGACTCCCACAGCAGGGCAGGTTGGAGAACATGTTGTAACCGTTTTGGTTGTTGATGATGGAACTCCGCCAGAAAGTGCCACCGCTACACTGAAGATCACGGTTACGGAGGCATCAGTTCCGCCTTTATATTTTCTCCCTGTAGGCGAGATTCGTATTAAAGAACATTCCCTATTTCAAGTTAGTCTGTTGGCAGGTGCCAAAGGTGGAACGGCACCTCTTACTTATTCTTTTATGAAGTCTGAGTCCGGCATGTATCTGGAACCGCTCTCAGGCAGTTTCTCATGGGTACCTGGTGAAGAAGATGGTGGCAAGTCATTTGAAGTAATCGTTCGGGCGTCAGAAACCTCCGGCCATGAGCGCTCGGCACAGATATCTTTTACGATTGTAGTAGATGAGGTCAACGATCCTCCCAGCATCACTCCAATCGCACTTCAACGAGTTGACGAAGAAACGGTTCTTAGTGTTACTGTAACTGCGGAAGACCCTGAAGGGGATGCTTTGACTTATTCGGTCGTTTCTATTGATCCTGGTGAGCATATTCAAGAAGGTGATGTTTATTTTAATGGTAACGTTTTCAACTGGCAGACTCGTGAACCCCACGGTCCCGGTGGCTATACCGTTACAATACGTGCTACTGATACTGGCGGACTCTTTGCAGAAGCCAGCTTTAGGGTTTTGGTTCGCGCTATCAATAATCCACCCAGATTTACGATTTCTCAAACGGTTTTCGATGTTAATCAAGGGCAAGAATTCACCACAATCATTACAGCTGAAGATGATGACATCCCGGTAGAAAAGTTAGCGTTTAGCAAAACATCGGGGCCAGAAGGTCTAACCATCCATCCACATACCGGAGTGGTTTGTTGGCAAGTTCCCCTCAATTATCCGACAGGTGAAACTACTTTTGGAGTCCAGGTGGCAGATGTGAATGCAGGTGGAGCCACAATGCGCTTGACTCTCAATGTTCTTCCGTGGGCAACAGTTAGCCCGACTTCAGGAATAATGGAGCTAAGCGCCAGTTTGTATGAAGGTGAGCCATTTGAGTTTTGCCTGGATACGGAATCCACGACTGGCTGGGAGTGGGAGCTTCTTTCTTCCCCTAAAGGCATGGTTCTGGATTCGGAAAACTCGACGCTTTACTGGACACCTGGGGAGCTGGACGGAGGGCATAGCCGAGAAGTTTTGCTGGAAGCGAAAATAGAAGAGGAAAAACGAATTCAACCGCTTCGGCTTGTCTTAGATGTAATTGAAGTTAATTCTCCGCCATGGATTGAAGAGTTAAGAATACCCGCATTTGGTTTGAATCAAGAAGTTCGGTTTTTTGTGAAAACCGGTGATCCTGACATACCTGTACAAAACTTGAAGCTGGTTCTTCTTTCGCCTTTACCGTCCGGAGCTTCTTTTAATCCTTCGACAGGAGAGTTTAGCTGGAGACCCACTCAAAAAAGCCAATTTATGGAGCCAGGGTGTAACCTTAAATTCAGAGTTACAGACTCAGGAGAACCTTCTTTGAATGCAGAGACGGAAGTAATTCTCTGTCTTTTGGAGAGTGAGGCTGATGAGCCTTCTCTTCAATATGAGTATGAGCCATCCGTTGCCGCTGCAAAGCGCTTGAAGCTCAGCTGGGATATGCAGGAAGAGAAGGAGTACTTTATTTTTGTTTCAACAGCCAACCCTGGCGACGAGTGGCTGTTGGCAGGTAAGGTTTGTCTAACCTCAGATGCAGTGATTTTTGAAAGCAATTATGCCTTAAGGGAGAGCTGTTGGTTTTACCTGGAAGATGATCTGGACAATGGATGGCCTGTTATTTTCTGGGAAAAAACAGAAGAAGGGTTGATTAAAATAGTTTGGCAAAGAGACCACTCTTCATCAGTGGGGCAAATTAAGATAAACTACGATGGGGTGTTTTTGGATTGGGAATCACTATTGAAAGTGGATTTTCGCAATCACAAAATTTGCTTCCAACAAGAGCTGGGGACTTCCCCTAATGGAATCAGAAACGCACGAGTGTCCCTGAAAAAATAAACTAAGGATTCAAAAGAGAAGTATTGCTCCAGTTGTTCAACTCTCTCTCCAAAGGGTGTGGAGAGGTCTCTTGGCTCAGTATACTTAGCGCTTCACTTATCAAATAGAGTGAGCCGCAAACAAGTACTAAAGAGGCCTCTTTCAAGGCATTTAAGGCGTTCCTGATGTCTTTTTGAGTGGTAACGTTGATTTGAGGGGAAGTGTGCCTGCGTAACTTGTCGGCCAGGACAGCCGGAGCCAATGACCTGGAATTTGGCACAGGGACGCAGGAAAAAGAGGCCCCATGTGGGGCTAGCAATTGACAAATACTGTTCCAGTCTTTATCAGCCAGAACACCTATTACAATATGGGGCTTTTGATTAAAACGTTTTTTAAACGATTCAATCAGTGCGGTGAACCCGGCTACATTATGAGCGCCATCGAGCACAATTTTTTGATTATTTCGTTGGATAATGTGAAAGCGTCCAGGCCATTCCGTTGCTTTTAGACCTTCATATAAAGAGCTTTCAAAAACTGGTAACTGGCTTTGTAAGGTTTGAATTGTTTTTAGAACCAGGGAAATATTGCTTTTTTGATACTCGGGAAACTGAGGAGGTAATGACGGCAGGGAGTCTAAAGTAGCAAAGAAAAAAGGAGATTCTTTTTTTAGCGCCTCCTCTTTAATGATCTGCAATAACTCCGCATTTGCCTCAGCAGTGATGACAGGAACACTCCTCTTTATAATTCCTGCTTTTTCGCGTGCTATCTCAGGCAGAGTACTTCCCAGATATTGTTGGTGCTCTAAAGAAATATTTGTGATGAGCGAAGCCAGTGGGGTCACGATATTAGTTGAATCCAACCTTCCTCCGAGGCCCGTTTCCCAAAGGACAATATCACATTTTTCTTCATGAAAATGCAATAAAGCCATGAGCGTGATGACCTCAAAAAAAGTTGGGTGGTTTGCAACTGAAAAAGAATCAAGGGCTGGTCTAATCTGTTGAGTCAGCCTAACGACTTCACCTTTACTGAGCAGAGAGCGATTGACCTGGATTCGTTCACCAAAAGAGATCAAGTGAGGCGATGTGAAGAGCCCTGTCCGGTAGCCCGCATGACGATAGATACTTTCCAGCATTGCACAAACCGACCCCTTGCCATTGGAGCCGGCCACGTGAATAAAGCGAAGGTCTTTTTCTGGATGTTTAAACCTTGAGCAGAGGGTCTGGATGTTTCCCAAGCCCAACCTTGCGCCGAAAGATTGAAGCCCATATAAGTATTCAATCGCTTCGGAATACTCTGCCTTAAGAGTAGTATCCTCTTCTGGGTTCATGGAAAACAGAGGGCTTGCGAGCACTCCATATTTTCTTTTCTTTTAAAGCACGGCCTGCAAACAACGAGAGCAGAGGGTAGGGTGATGAATGTTTTCCCCAACCGAGACCTCGTAATGCCAGCAGCGTTCGCACTTAGTCCCATCAGCTGGAGCAGTTTGGAAAACTGCAGACTCAAGGCTCTCCGGAACATCCGGTCTTGGAGTAACAGTAAGTTGACTCAAGTTCAAAAGTTCTCTCAGAAGCTCCTGCTCTTCAGACTGCAAAGGCAAAAGAGATGGGTGAGCTGAAATGGTCATTTTCCCTTCAAGAGATTTACCAATAGTTTTTGCCTGACGTGCTCTTTCCAGTTCAGCCAGCGCTGGCGTCCTGAGCTGAAAAAGCAGAGTCCAAAGCGATTTCTCTTCAGGGCTCAGAGAGTGGTTTGAGGGCTTATAGCAGGCCAGATGGACTGAGCCTTTCTCCTCATTACCGGGGATATATTCCCATGCTTCATCAGCTGTGAAAACTAAAATAGGAGAAAGCAGGATACAGAGCTGAGTGAGCATGTGGTGTAGCGTCGTCTGAGTGGAGCGGCGACGGATGGAGTCTCTTTTATCGGTATACATGCGGTCCTTGATGGCATCATGGTAGATAGCCGATAGCTCCATCGAAATAAACTGGCTGATTTTCTGGTAAACCTGGTGAAACTCAGAGTGTTTGTAAGCGTTTATCACTTCTTTTTCCATTACAGAAAAAGCGTCTAAAATCCACCGGTCCAGCGCCGTCAGTTTTTCAAAGGGTATTTTATGTTCGACTGGATCAAAGTCCTGCAAATTGGAGAGTTGATAGCGAAGCGCATTGCGAATGGCTCGATAGGTTTCGCCGACCTTATTGATCCGTTCTTCACTGACAACAATGTCATTGCGAAAATCTTGAGAGGCAACCCAAAGACGTAGAACATCGGCACCATACTGTTTGATATAGGCATCTGAAGTTTGGGGCTTCTGGTAACCGGATTGTTTGCTTTTGGATATTTTTTCGCGGTCTGCATCCACCATAAATCCATGTGTTAGGACAGTGCGGTAGGGAGCATGACCGTTGCCAGCCAGTGAAAGCAGGAGCGAAGATTGAAACCAGCCACGATGCTGATCGCTTCCCTCCAGGTACATATCAGAAACCCATGTCGGCTGTTTTTGATCAGGCAGGTGGTTTAACTCCTCTCTTTGCATGAGAACGGAGCGGGATGTGGAGCCTGAATCTATCCAAACATCCAATGTGTCTGAGCCTTTAGCTACGGCTTCGGGGCGATCCCACTGAGCCGGACGCACAGCCTCCCAAAGTTCTTCAGCCGTTTTTTCAAACCAGACATTGGACCCGTCCTTTTCAACCAGGTCTGCAATAGAGCGAATAATTGAAGGCTCTAAAATGGGGGTTGCATTGTTGTCATAAAAAGCCGGAATGGGAACCCCCCAGGTGCGCTGACGCGAGATGCACCAATCTGGGCGGCTTTGAACAGCGCCCTCGATGCGGTTACGTCCCCACTGGGGTATCCAAGAGACCTCAGTGGAGATAACTTCGAGAGCTTTTTGGCGAAATTCTTCATGGTCTATCTTGATAAACCATTGATCCATTGCCCTGAATATTACAGGTGTTTTACTTCTCCAACAGTGGGGGTAGGAGTGAGAGTATGACTCCTGAGCCAACAGTTGGTTTTGTTGGCGTAAAAGCTCAATGACTCCTTGATTGGCGGCGGATTGCCCCTGTTTTTCCAAGACCGACAAACCAAGGAGTGAAGAGGGAATTTGTTGTTCAATGGGCAGGTCATCAGTGTGAATCAAACAGCCCGCATCATCTATGGGAGAGTAGACAGGCAAGCCGTTTTGGAGCCCCAGAACGTAGTCTTCCATTCCATGCCCCGGCGCAATGTGGACAAAGCCGGTGCCAGTGGAGCTTTCTACAAAATCCGCTGCATAGAGTTTTGATTCGCGTTTGCAGAAAGGGTGCCGACAAATGAGCTGACTCAAAGCCTCTCCCTGGACGGTGTGTATGATTTGATAGTTGTTCCATCCACATTTTTCAGCAACCTGGTTAAGAAGCTCTACGGCAACCAGGTAAGTTTCTTGCCCAACCAAAATCTCCAGGTAATCCAGCTTGGGATTATAGGCAATTGCCAGGTTGGCGGGAAGGGTCCAGGGTGTTGTGGTCCAGATAATGACAAAGATGTTTTTGTGTCCCATGACAGGGAACTTAACAAAGATGCTGGGGCTTACATGTTCAGCGTATTCCACTTCTGCTTCGGCCAGCGCCGTTCTGCAGGGGATACTCCAGTAAACAGGTTTTTTGCCGCGGTAGACAAACCCTTTTTCCACAATGTCTGCCAAAAGCCGTAACTCTGCTGCTTCAAGCTCAGGCAAAAAGGTAAGGTAAGGATTATCCCAATCGCCCAGCACGCCAAGCCTTTTGAACTGTTCTCTCTGGATATCAATGTACTTTCGGGCATAAGCCTCGCACTCTTTGCGGATAGTGGCGGCTGTTATCTCTGCTTCATTTTTGTTCTTTTTACGAACATCCTGCATTACCTTGTATTCAATAGGCAATCCATGGCAATCCCAGCCGGGAACGTAAGGAGCGTTAAAACCCATCAAGGTTTTATGGCGAATAATAATATCCTTTAAAATTTTATTGAGCGCAGTCCCCACATGGACATCTCCATTGGCAAAAGGAGGTCCATCATGAAGAATGTATCGAGGAGCATCTTTACGAGAGTCCATGATTTTAGAGTAAAGATTTTCCTCATACCAACGCTTCAGGCGTTCTGGTTCACGCGTTAACAAATCCGCCTTCATTGGGAAGGCGGTCTTAGGTAAATTTAAAGAATTCTTATAATCCATCTAACTATGTAACCTTAATTGAAAAAAAAGATTTACTTAACCTGTTCCTTGACCCAACGGCAGGCTGCATCAAACACAAGACGGTTTTTTTCTGCCACTGCCTGTTTGGATTTAAAGCTTTTGTCCAGTGCGTCCAGGAGGACTTCCAGAGGCAAGGGAATTAAATCCAGAGCTGCCATTGCACCCAAAAGGGCTGTGTTGGCTGCCTTGGGGACCCCCATTTGTCTTGCCATTTCTATTGCTGGGACACCGACGATCCTGACACCCTTCTTTATAGGCACTTTCTCGATCGGTATGTGGGAGTCGTATAGAATCACTCCGTTCTCCACTACTACAGGTCCAAAACGCTCGTAAGAAGGTTGGTTCATTGCCACAAAAATATCAGGAGAAACTACAGCAGGAGAACCAATGTGCTTGCCACTAATAATTACTGAACAGGCAGCTGAGCCGCCCCGCTGCTCCGGACCGTATGCAGGCAGCCAGGAGACATGGAGTCCGGCTGTCTGGGCCGCCCTGGCAATGACCTGGCTTAGGCTCAAAACTCCCTGACCACCAAAACCCGAAAATTTAAACTGTCTTGTAGGTATAGCCTTATCATCGGCTGCTTTAACCATGTTGGCTTCTGGAAGCAAAGGGAAAAAATCATGCGCCAAGATTCTGGCAGGCATCTCCGGCTTGGGAGAGACCTCTGCCGTGCGGTCTCTCAAGCAGGAAAGAGGATACTCTTTTTCCATTTCATTAATGCAAAACTGGGCAGCTTCCAATGTTGTGCCTTTAAAGTTGGTAGGGCAGGGGCTGAGTATCTCAACAAAAGCATATCCCTTAGAATCTTTCTGTATTTCCAGGGCTTTGCGGATAGCCCTCCTGGCCTTCATGATACGCGGAGTGTCCGCTACAGATACTCTCTCAATATAAACGGGTGCATAAAGTTGGTTTAAAACCTCACAGACATGAATTGGGTATCCCATAGTCAGTGGGTCACGTCCACCTGGAGATGTAGCCGTTCTTTGTCCTACCAGAGTTGTTGGGGCCATTTGCCCGCCGGTCATTCCATAGATTGCATTGTTAATAAAAAAGACAGCAATGCTTTCTCCACGGTTGGCAGCCTGGAAAGTAGCGTTAAATCCAATGGCAGCTAAATCGCCATCACCTTGATAGCTGATAACAACCTTTTTTTCCAGTGTGCGTGCCAGACCAGTCCCCACTGCGGGGGCACGTCCGTGGGCTACTTGCACGTTGCCCGCATTCATATAATAGTAGCAGAAGACGCTACAGCCCACAGGGCTGATAAAGATGGTTCGTTCTTGAATGCCAAGTTCCGCCAGAGCTTCTCCAATCAGTTTATGGACAATACCATGTCCACAGCCGGCACAGTAATGGGTTGCTCTCTGGTTGGTTGGGCCTTTCCGAGTAAAGCGCTCATAAAGGCCTTGAGTTTTTAAAATAGACATAAGGTAAATACGACTAGCTGCGATCTTTTAATATTTCTTTAGCCTTTTTGGCAATAGCATCTACTTCCAATAACATACCGCCCATTCGGTTGATAAAGTGAATCTGTGGACGTTGATCTCCAAGGTGCAAGATGACATCGTCTCGATATTGGCCATTACTCAGCTCCGCAACCAATAGTTGGGAGTTGGGGCGATTGGAAATGATTTCCTGAAGTTTCCTTTCAGGGAAGGGAAATAGGGTTTGAGGACGAAAGAGTCCTGCTTTAATACCCTGGGCTCTGAGCTCTTCTACAACTGTGCGCGCTATGCGGCCGACAATGCCATAACCGGTGATGATTAAATCCGCATCTTCAGTAAGCCAACTTTCAGCACTGGCTTCACAATTCATACTCTCGTATTTTTCTTGGAGCATGAAGTTAAACTCTTCCTGTTGTTCAGGCTGCAGTATGATAGAGGTCACAAGGTTTGGTTGCGTCTTTTTATCTCCATGAAGGGCCCAGCTGGCGGTCTCTGGCTGAGGAAGCTCATCTGTTGGCAATTGAAGTGGCTCCATCATTTGCCCGAGGACGCCATCGGTTAAAACGACAGCAGGATTTCGATATTTCAGAGAAAGAGAGAAAGCGCGAATGGTGAAATCACACATTTCTTGCACACTCCCCGGAGCTAACACGATATTATGGTAATTGCCATGACCTCCACCCTTTACTGACTGGTTGTAATCACCCTGCTCAGGGCCTATATTGCCAAGACCAGGGCCCGTACGCATTACATTCACGATAACAGCAGGCAGCTGGGAGCCTGCTAGGTAGGAAACCCCTTCTTGCATTAAACTGAGCCCAGGTCCGCTGGAGGCAGTCATGCTTAGTTTACCGGCAGCCGCTGCGCCATAAACCATGTAAATGGAGTTGGTTTCGCATTCCGCCTGCAGAAAAACTCTTCCCATTTTGGGAAACCAGTCTGCTGCGGAATGAGCGATTTCACTTGCAGGGGTAATCGGATAGCCAAAATAAGCGTCGCAACCAGCATACAGGGCGCCGATAACAACGGCGTCATTGCCTTTAGCAAATAAATTCATCTGTCTTTTGGAGGTCTTGGTTTTTTGTGAACTTCAATAGCGTAGGGTTCGGGGCAAGTGTAGAAGCAGATACCACAGCCAATACATCCTTCTCCAATGTACTCAGCGGGAATAATTCCCTTGCTATTAAATTTATTTGAAAAGCGCAGAACTTGTTTTGGGCAGGCATCCACACATCGTCCGCACGCTTTGCACTCCTCGCCATCAATAACAGGGCGAGGCAAAGAAGGGAGAGGTTCTTGTTGTTCTGAATTCATCTAAGTGATGTTCGTTCTCTATATTTTCACGGTCAAAAGGAATTCAATGTTAGTCCGTGTCTGCTTGAGTTTATCCAGAAGCTTTTCCATGCCTTCGACGGGAGGTGCACCTGTTAAGGCACGGCGTAGAAGGACAATACGGTCATACTCGTCAGGATGGTAGAGCAATTCTTCTTTGCGAGTACCCGACAGGGCTATATTGATGCTGGGGAATATGCGTCTTTCTGCCAAATGCCGGTCTAATACGACCTCCATGTTTCCTGTTCCTTTAAACTCTTCAAAGATAACTTCATCCATTCGTGAACCAGTATCTATCAGGGCTGTTGCAATAATGGTGAGCGAGCCACCCTCTTCAACGTTGCGGGCAGCTCCAAAGAAACGTTTGGGTTTGTGCAGGGCGTTGGCATCCACACCGCCGGAAAGAATTTTACCCGAGTGCGGCTGAACAGTATTGTAGGCTCGGGCCAGACGGGTGATTGAGTCCAGTAGAATGACAACATCTTTCTTACGTTCTACCATGCGCTTTGCCTTCTCAATGACCATCTCAGCCACCTGGACGTGACGTTCGGGCGGCTCGTCAAAAGTGGAGCTGACCACCTCTGCCGGCTCGCAGGTCCTTTGCATGTCAGTTACCTCTTCGGGGCGCTCATCAATCAAGAGAATGAAGAGATAAACTTCAGGGTTATTAGTTAAAATTGAGTTGGCCAAATTCTGCATCAGGACTGTTTTGCCGGTCCGCGGAGGCGCAACGATAAGGCCACGTGTACCTCGACCAATAGGACAGATAATATCCATTACCCGTGCAGAAGGATCATTGAGTTTGCTCTCCAAAATGAAACGCTGGTTGGGAAACAAAGGTGTCAAGTTTTCAAAATGAGTCTTGTCCTTTGCTTTATCAGGGTCTTCGTTATCAACCGTTTCTATTTGAAGCAGCGCAAAGAAGCGCTCTTTATCTCTGGGAGAGCGGATACGTCCGGCAACCAGATTGCCTGTTTGAAGATTGAAGCGCCGAATCTGGGATGGCGAAACGTAAATATCTTCTGGACAAGGCAGATAATTAAAGGCTTGAGAACGGAGGAAACCAAACCCATCGGGTAAAACCTCCAGCACTCCATCGGAAATAATAACGCCACTTTGGCGAGCATTCCGCTGAAGTATCTGAAAAATGAGTTCATGTTTTTTGAGGGTTCCAAAGTTCTCAATTCCCAAATCACGAGCCATTTCATTGAGCTCATGCATTCCCTTTGTCTGGAGCATAGTGGTGTTTAAAGCGTTTGCCATTTCTTGTTGAGAAACAGGTGGCAAATCTTCCTCCTCCACATCTTTGGGCAGTTCTTCAGGTTTGACATCCATTTTTTGAAAAATAACCTCCTGAGGCGTCGCACCAGGTACTGGCTGAACTTCTTCGAGCGACTGCTCCAGAGTTTCCTCTGAAGTAGAGCTAGAGTGCTGATGAGTTTTACGAGCAAACACTTCTTCTTGTGAAGTGAGCTCCAGGGGTAATTCTTCCTGGGGACGGTTTTTAGGAGGACGTCCTCGTTTAGCTCCTGTTTTAGATGGTGCTTTTGCCATATAACGAATAAATCAATTAACAATTTGACTGCTTAATAGAGCAGTGGAAATTGTTTGGTTAAATTTTTTACTTGGTTGCGAATTTTTTCTATTTTTTCAGAGTTATTAATATTTCCCAGAACTTCGCAAATTAACTGGGCAATAATCTTCATTTCTCCCTCGCGCATACCGCGAGTAGTTAATGCTGGGGTTCCAATGCGTATTCCACTGGCCTGGAAAGGTGAGCGGGTTTCAAAGGGGATTGTGTTTTTATTGACCGTGATGCCGGCCAAATCCAGGGCATTTTGGCATTCCTTGCCAGTGAGCCCTTTTTGCCCAACATCTACCAATATTAAGTGATTGTCGGTGCCCCCACTGACCAGGCGGTACCCTTCAGCTTTAATCCCATCAGCCATCGCTTTTGCATTAAGCACTATCTGCTTTTGATAGTCTTTGAAAGAGGGCTGCAAAGCCTCCTGAAAGCAAACCGCTTTAGCTGCTATGACATGCTCCAAAGGTCCGCCCTGGATTCCGGGGAATACCTGTGAATCGATTTCCTTGGCATATTTTGCTGAGCAGAGAATGAGACCCCCACGGGGGCCACGAAGAGTCTTATGAGTTGTCGTTGTAACAAAATCAGCATAGCCAACAGGAGTAGGGTGGAGTCTAGCCGCCACTAAGCCTGCAATATGAGCAATATCAGCCAGCAGGTAAGCATTTACCGAGCGAGCAATTTCAGCCATGCGCTCAAAGTCAATGATTCTGGGATAGGCGCTGGCTCCAACCGTAATCATTTTCGGTTGGTACTCCTCTGCAGACCTGGCTAATGCGTCGTAGTCAATAATCTCTTCCTCTTTGGTGACTCCGTAATGTTTGACTTCAAAAAAGCGGCCTGAAAAATTGGCTTTATTCCCATGTGTCAGATGACCACCATGAGTCAAATCCATAGTTAAAATTCGGTCACCAGGCTTTAAGAAGGCGAAGTAAACCGCCATATTAGTTGAGCTGCCGCTGTGGGGTTGGACATTTGCATGCTCAGCTCCAAAAAGAGTTTTGGCGCGTTCTATCGCCAACTTTTCAACTTCATCAATATGCTCACAGCCACCATACCAGCGTTTTGAGGGGTAGCCTTCAGCATATTTATTGGTTAGAACTGAGCCTTGAGCCTCCATCACTGCCGGGCTGACAAAGTTCTCACTGGCGATCAACTCCAGATGGTCTTGTTGACGTTGCTTCTCTGCTTCAATGAGAGTTGCAATTTCCGGGTCTACTTTTTGCAGAGTATCTGCACTGGTCATTTGCTCCATTTTTTTAATCCTTCGTTCATGTCGCCCACCTTCAAAATCAGTGTTAAGAAAAGCATCTACTATTTTTAGAACCTCTTCGGTCGGAGTCGATTCCGTTAAACAAAGTACATTTGCATCATTATGCTTACGCGTAAGCACTGCGCTTTGCTCATTTTGTACAAGGGCAGCACGTATCTTCTGGAACTTGTTGGCTGCCATGCTCATCCCGATTCCGGTACAGCAAATGAGAATGCCATACTTTGCACTGCCATCAAGCACCTTCCGGCAAACCTTTTCAGCATAGTCTGTGTAGTCGCAGGACTCGGAAGAGTGGGTACCACAATCTGATAAAGAATACCCCTTGTCTGCAAGTATCGGTTGGAGCATTTGCTTAGTGGAGAAACCTCTGTGATCGGCTCCAATAGCAATAAGAGGTTTTGCATCAGGTATATTAGATGAATTCATTTCTATTTTAAAAATTCTCTCAGGGCAGGAAGCCTCTCACGAATACTTTCTCTAATTTGATCGCGGCAACGTCGATACGTGTCCAAGTCAGCTCCATAGGGATCAAAGATATCACACTCGGGTTTCAGGATTAGCATTTTTGAGGCCGCATCAGGATAGCATCCTTGAGCTATCTGTAAGTGAGCAGAAGTCATCGTAAAAATCAAGTCTGCCTGAGAAACTTTTTCTTCGCTCATTTGAGAGCTCCTCAATTGCGATATGTCTCGTCCAAGTTCCAGCATTGCCAAAACGGCGTTCATACTTGGAGGAAAGCCTTCTTCAGTAGCAGTGCCAGCAGACTCTGCTACAATACCTTTTAGATCAGATGTTTCCATTCTAAAAAGCTCCTCAGCCATCGGGCTCCTGCAAATATTTCCTGTGCAAACAAAAAGGACTGTTTTCACTTTGATTTTCTACACTGTGGGCAGAAGCGGCATCACAGGGTAGGCGCTTCTGGTTTTAAGGCGGGGCAACAGCTCTTTCCATCAAAGCTATTACTCGACTACTGGCTGATATACAGCCGAACAAGGAATGCAGTAGAATTTCCAGGAAATCCATGGCATTTCCCTTGAACACCTAAAGTGTAACAGTTTTGCTTTATCCGTCAAAGATAAATTTTGAAAATCCCAAAATGGGTGATTCCAAAAAAGTAAGAGCTTTGCTAGGATAACCCCGCGTATGAGAATACTGACAGGGATACAGCCTACAGGAACGCTACACCTTGGAAATTACTTTGGCGCAATGCGCCCAGCTATTAACTTGCAAACACAAGGTGAAGCTTTTTACTTTATTGCCGACTTACATTCAATGACTGCTTTGTTTGATCCAAAAGCTCGCTTGGAAAATGTATTGAACGTAGCTTTGGATTTTATGGCCTGTGGATTGGACCCTGACAAGTGCATCTTTTTCCGTCAAAGCGATGTTCCAGAGGTTACAGAGCTTACCTGGATTCTTTCAGCGATGACGCCTATGGGTTTACTTGAGCGCTGCCACAGCTACAAGGATAAGCTCTCTAAAGGTATAGAAGCAAACCACGCTCTTTTCAGCTATCCGCTGCTGATGGCCGCCGACATTCTTCTGTATGAGACTAATATCGTCCCAGTGGGCAAAGACCAAAAACAACATGTAGAGGTCACGCGAGATATTGCTATCAAATTCAATAACACTTACGGGCCGACCCTGGTAATTCCCGAACCGCAAATCCAGGAGTCTGTCGCTGTGGTCCCAGGGATAGACGGCCAGAAAATGAGTAAAAGCTATAACAATACGATCAGCATTTTTGGGGATGAAAAAAGTATTCGCAAACGAATCATGGGAATTCAGATGGATAGCCGCAGCCCAGATGAACCCAAACCCGATGCAGATAAGAACAGCGCTATCCTGCTAATGAAGCTGTTGGCTGAGCCATCGGTAGCCCAGGAGTACGAAGACCGCCTCAGGGCTGGAGGATTGGGATATGGCGACTTGAAGAAATCACTTTTTGAAATTTATTGGAACTATTTTGAACCAGCGCGCAAACGCAGGGCAGAGTTGGCGGCCAACTTGGACTTTGTACGACAGTCGTTGGGTGAGGCTGCAGAAAAAGCTAGGAAAGTTGCCGCCGTTGTGCTGGATCGCGTTAAGAAGGCTTCCGGGCTGGGGCCTGTTTAGAAATGAATTGGAACATTCAAACTCGCTCTCGCTTTTGCAGCAAATGTCAGGAAGAGTTTCTTGACAGGCAGGCTTACCAGACGACTCTCTTTAGCAGGGCTGATGGGAGCTACTGGAGAGAGGATGTTTGCATGAAGTGTAAAATAAAACCTCCAACTCCAGATAGGGTAGAAGAGGAGGGCCACTTTGTCTCTCAATGGCAAGGGGTGTTTCAACAGACCATGCCTCCAGCGCAGGATAAGGCCCTGGAGTCTGATGAGGTGGAAGAGCTCCTGCGGAGAATCGTGGCATTAAACAACCCCAGCTATGTCAACGCGGCATATATCCTGGCTGTTATGCTGGAGCGAAAACGCGCTTTGAAGGTGAAAGAGGTGTTTTATAACAAGGAGCGCAAACTTACGGTTTATGAGCAGCCCAAGACAGGTGATATTTTTACAATAGAGGACCCGCTCCTGGAAATAAACCAACTGGAAGAGGTGCAACGGCAGGTGTGTCAGTTATTGGAAACAGGTGGAAGTTTAGAGACCGATTTATTCTCTAAGAACGAAACCTTTCAAACTGAAGCTCAAGAATTATTGGACTGCCAGGGATCTTGAAGAAAGGAGTTTTACAATTTTGTCTTACGAGAGTATGAAATCTTCTACAACACCAGACCTGAAACTACTCGAAGAAAAACTGGGTTACAGTTTTAAAAACAAAGAGAACCTGTACAAGGCTCTCTTGCATCCCTCTAAAGTGCAGGAAAGCGGGTTGGACTCCTTTGAAAGCAATGAGCGCCTGGAGTTCTTGGGAGATTCAGTCTTGAATCTTTCCATATCTAAAATCCTTTATCAAAAGTTCCCCAACTTGTCAGAGGGACTTCTTTCCAAAGCGCGTGCACACCTGATCAGCCGTGCCTGTATGGTCCGTTTGGGGTCCTCTTTTTCACTGGGTGAATATTTGGTGTTGTCCAAAAATGAAGAGCAGACAGGTGGCCGAATGCGCGTTTCCTCTATCGGCAATGCAATGGAAGCTATTTTTGGAGCTATTTTTTTGGAAAGTGACTTTGAAACGGTCTGTGCCTGCATTCATCGCCTTTTGCAGGAGGCAATAGAAGCAACTCCGTTTGACCATCAAATGGAGGATAATCCAAAAGGAGAGCTGCAAGAGCTCCTGGCAAGCAAGAAGCTTTCTCTCCCTGTTTATGAACTTGTAGAGGCCTCTGGACCAGCGCATAAACCGGTGTTCGAGTGTCGGCTTTTGATTGACGGACTGGAAATAGCACGGGCCCTGGGTAGCCGTCGCCAATCAGCTGAGTTTAACTGTGCGCGGCTGGCCTTGGAAAAACTCAAAATAGAAAGTTAAAATCATTATGATTATAGCGCCATCATTACTGGCTGCCAACCTGGGTAAACTTGAGAGCGAGATTAAAAGGATTACGAAGGCTGGAGCAGACTGGATTCACTTGGACATTATGGATGGTCATTTTGTTCAAAATCTTTCTTTTGGTCCTGACTTCCTTAAGATGATAAAAAAGCATACGCATCTGCCCTGTGATGTGCACCTGATGTGTTCGAAGCCAGAGGTCTTATTACCCCTTTTTTTGGAAGCCGGAGCCGACAACATAACAGTTCATGCTGAACTGGGCGAGCGAGCAGTAGATTTGATAAAAAGCATTCATGCTGAAAAACGCTCTGCTGGAATCTCCATCAATCCTCCAACCCCTTTTGCTATTGTGGAGCCGTTTCTGGATATTGTAGACCTGCTTTTGGTTATGAGCGTGAACCCTGGTTATGGGGGCCAACCTTTTGTGGAAGAAACTCTTCAAAAGATTGAACGGGCAGATCAGTGGCGCCGGCAAAGAGGGAGAAAGTTTCGTTTGGAGGTGGATGGCGGAATCAACTTTGATACTGTCAAAGAGTGTGCGCGCCGTGGTGCGGACACCATTGTCAGTGGTACCACGATTTTTCACTCTGCCTGCTATAGGCGCGCCATTGAGAGAATGAGAAGGAATGCGGTCCAGGCCGCTGCCGAGGCAGGGTAGCAGCTTTCCTGGTTTTACTGATATGGCTTGAAAATAATCGTTGAATCCAAGCTTCAATCAGAGTACGATACATCCAATACGAGAGTATTTTTGGGATAGTTTTATTTGATAGTTATCGAACATTATAAATAAAATAAATTTTTATGAAAACAATAAATTCGTTTTTAGTCTTTTTGCTTTTTTCACTTACATTGGTGGCTAAAGAGGTAAGTATCATAGGGGTGAAGAGTATACCTACCGGTTTGCGTAACTCACACTACGTTAGCAATCAGAGTCCCTTACAGCCTCAACCGCTGATAAAGCTACCTGCAGGAAGCATCACCCCTGAAGGATGGCTTCGAAGGCAGCTGGAGCTTCAGAAAAATGGGCTTAATGGACACTTGAGTGAAATTAGCGCCTGGCTCCAGCGTAATGACAATGCCTGGCTGGAAGCTGGTGGCCAGTGGGGATGGGAAGAGGTGCCTTATTGGCTGAGAGGTTATGCTTCCCTTTCTTATATCATGAAAGATGAGAAGATGTATGAAGAGGCTCTTTTCTGGATTGATGCCATCTTGGCAAGCCAACGAGAGGACGGCAATTTTGGCCCAAAATATTCAGGGAGGCAAGATTTCTGGCCAAACATGATTGTACTCTGGATACTGCAAAACCACTACGAGTACACCAACGATCCGCGCATCCTTCCTTTCATGTCAGCCTATTGCGAGTATTTGCTCACAGTACCTGATAAAGATTTCCTTTCCAGTTATTGGGAAAACAGCAGGGGAGGCGATAATCTATGGAGTGTGGTCTGGCTCTATAATCGTACACAGGATGCAAGCTTATTGAAGCTGGCTGAAAAGATCCATCGCAACACGGCAGATTGGACCAGGGCGTCAGAGCTTCCCAATTGGCATAATGTCAACGTTGCACAATGCTTCAGGGAACCAGCAACCTGGTATCTCTTTACAGGGGATGAGACCATGCGTAAGGCCAGCTACAATGTTTACAGCCTGGTTCGCAGAACGTTTGGCCAGGTTCCCGGCGGAATGTTTGGTGCCGATGAAAATGCCCGCATGGGGTTTATTGATCCACGCCAGGGGACAGAGACTTGTGGCTTTGCGGAACAAATGTCTTCAGACCAGATAATGCTGCAAATTACAGGGGATACCCTCTGGGCTGAAAACTGTGAAGATGTGGCTTTTAACAGTTACCCAGCGGCTTTTATGCCTGACTACAAGTCTTTACGATACATCACCAGCCCCAACCATGTGGTCAGCGACTCTAAGAACCATCATCCAGGCATTGATAACAGAGGTCCGTTTTTGGCGATGAACCCATTTAGCAGCCGTTGTTGCCAGCACAATCACGGAGTTGCCTGGCCATACTATTCGGACCACCTGGTAATGGCGACCCCAGATGATGGCCTGGCTGTTTTACTTTATAGCGCTTCCAGCACCAAAGCCCGTGTTGGCAAAGGAACTCTGGTTACTCTTAAGGAGGAAACCCAGTATCCATTCGAGGAGACTATTCGCTTTACTCTTCAGACGGTTGAGCCTGTCAGCTTTCCTCTCTATTTGCGTATTCCTTCATGGACCCAAAAGCCACTTCTGCGTATTAATGGTAAGCGCGTTAAGGTGAACTACTCGGACAGCAGCTACGTCAGAATTGAAAGAAGATGGGAAAATGATGATACGGTAGAATTTCAGCTTCCAATGGGAATATCTTTTCGCACCTGGCAGGTGAACCAAAACAGCGCTAGTGTGGATTACGGACCGCTCACTCTTTCGCTGAAGATAGCGGAACGCTATGAAAAGAAAGATAGCAAAGAAACTGCCATTCATGACTCCAAGTGGCAGCCGGGGGCTGATGCCACAGCATGGCCTTCTTATGAAATTTATCCTGAATCTCCCTGGAATTATGCTCTGTCAACAAACAGTCCCATCAAGCTTCGCAAAAAACCATGGCCCCTGGATAATAATCCTTTTACTTTGGAGAGCACTCCTCTTGAGTTTTCAGCTCAAGGGAGGATCATCCCCAGTTGGCAGATGGATGCCTACGATTTATGCGGAGTCTTGCCGTGCGAAGATGCTCCTCGCGCAGAATGGCTGGATGAGATCACACTAGTCCCCATGGGGGCAGCGCGCTTAAGAATATCTGCTTTCCCAACAACATCACGATAGGTAGAAAAATGAAAAAGTCTTTTTATTGGTTATGTTCCCTGGGGGTGGGCTTAGGGTTTTTCCTGAATGAAACAGTTTGGGCAGCAGAAAAAATAGATCGCAAAGCCGTCGTAGACCGCCACCGTGTGATTCTCCATGCTACGATCCCCAACAGTCCAGCCCAGGTGGGCAACGGGCACTTTGCCTTTGGGGTTGATATTACAGGGTTACAAACATTTGTCCCGTTTAATACAATGGCTGACTGGAGCTGGCACAGTTTCCCCTTGCCGGAAGGGGTTGCTCTGAAAGATTACGAGCCAACAATTATTGAAACCTGTGACCGCCCGGTTCCTTATCTTTATCCAGACTCTAAACATCCTGAGCTTTCAGCCTGGATGGCGGGCAATCCTCATCGTTTTAACTTGGGCAGAGTAGGGTTTCGACTGCTAAAAGAAGACGGGACAGAAGCACAACTGGAAGATATAGAAGAACCACGGCAAGAGCTTGATCTTTGGACGGGTATTATTCAGAGCGTCTTTTCTCTGGAAGGTACTCCAGTGACAGTTCTCACTGCCTGTCATCCAGAGCGGGACCTGATAGGAGTACGTGTTGAGTCTGATTTGATAAAGCAGGGGAGGCTGTCTGTTTTTGTAGATTTCCCTTACCCGACAGGGGATCAGTTCTCGAACTATGTTGGCACATACGATCAACCATTGGCGCACTCTTCATCTACAGGTTTACAATCTCACAATCACCTGGAGATATACCGGATGATGGATCAGATCAATTATATCTCAATTCTTCACTGGGAAAACAAAGCTGATGTCCTGGTGCCTCAAAACAAGGAGTCTCATCGTTATTTTTTAGTTCCTGGCAAAGAAGAGGATGTTTTTTCTTTGAGTTGTTGTTTCACACTGCTTGATAAAGATATTGATAGCGTGGTGCCTGTATCTACACTTTTTGAACAGAGCAAGAGAGCCTGGGCTTCTTATTGGAATTCAGGTGCCGCTGTTGATTTTTCAAAATCCGCAGACCCACGTTGGAAAGAACTGGAGCGACGGGTAGTGCTATCCCAATATCTCATGCGTGTTAATGAGGCTGGTGCACTGCCTCCACAGGAAAGCGGACTGGTTAACAACGGCTGGTTTGGAAGACATCACTTTGAAATGGTTTGGTGGCATGGCGTTCATTACGGCCAGTGGAATAGATGGCCACTTTTTGAACGCTACTTAAAAGTCTACCGCCAGTTTCTCCCCACTTCCCAGGCCAGGGCCGCTGCTCAGGGGTACAAGGGAGCCCGTTGGGCTAAATGCACAGCAAATTTTGACCGTGACTGGCCTCATCCCATTCATGCAACTTTGGTTTGGCAGCAGCCCCATCCCATTTACTTTGCTGAAATGGATTATCGGCTGCACCGCGATCAGAAAACTTTAGAAAAATGGAAAGACGTTGTTTTCAACTCTGCTGACTTTATGGCTGACTTTGCCTGCTACCAGTCCGAGGAAGACCGTTATGTTCTGGGGCCACCTATTTATATCGTTTCTGAGAACACTGATAACAGAACGACTATGAATCCTACCTTTGAACTGGGCTATTGGAGATATGGGCTGCGTGTAGCCTCTGAGTGGCGCAAGCGGCTGAACCTGCCCGAAGAGCCGCGGTGGATAGAAGTATTGGAAAAACTTTCACCTTTACCCATTCAAGAGGATGTTTATGTGACTCATGAAGGCATCCAGGGAATGTGGACAAAGTTTAACTTTGAGCATCCCGCTTTGATAGGCGTCTGGGGGATGCTGCCTGGGGATGGAGTTGACCAGGAAACTTTCAGACGCACCTTGGAAAAAGTATCAGAAACCTGGAACCTTGACCGCACGTGGGGATGGGATTTTCCGATGCTGGCAATGGCTGCAGCCCGCTGTGGTAAGCCCGAGCTGGCTGTGGAAATGCTTCTGCATTCAGCTACCGGGTTTCAGTTTGATCCTCATGGTCTGGCAACGGGTGGTCCATTCCCATACTTTCCATCTAATGGCGGATTACTTGCAGCTATTGGGATGATGTGTGGTGGCTGGGATGGCTCAGAAGGGGAAAACCCGGGTTTCCCCAAAGGGGACTCCTGGAATGTTCAATCCGAGGGATTCGCTCCTTTGCAGTAATTTTATAAGAGTCCGGTAATGGTGAGCTTGCCGTGCTTAATTCCTTTGCAGGAAAGAATACGCTCTGCAATAGAACGAATAAGGTTGGCTTTTCCGCGAACTATGAGAACCTCCAGGCAGTTATCATGGTCCAAATGCACATGCGTTGTGCTCAAAACACAATTGTGGATGTCGTGCTGAATTTGTGTCAATTCGTTTTGAATATTTGGCGCATGGTGATCATATATTAGAGTAATAGTGCCTGCCATCTCTTTTTGCCCCTGCTGGCTTTGATGTTCTATCAGTTGATTTGTGATCATTTCTGATATGAGTTGAGAGCGATTTGCCCGACCTTTTTGAAGCATCATTTTATCCAACTGCTCCATCAACTTCGGAGACAGGGATATGCTAAATCGAACAGCTGGGGCCTTTCTTTTTTTCACGGTTATTAGCTAAGCACCACTTTATCTATCATAGACTACATACGTGTATACCTGGGACCGTCTCCTCCTTGAGGCAGGGTCCACTCGATATTTTGGAGTGGGTCTTTAATTTGGCAGGTTTTACAATGGAGACAGTTTGAGAAGTCGACATGAATATGGTCATCCTCCAAGGCATAAACTCTGGCAGGGCAGAAAAGCAAACAGGGGGCGCCATACTTGGGGATACATTCTTTAATACATCTTTCCGTATCCAAAATCTTTAAATGGCAGGGCTGGTCTTCTTCATGCTTGGTCCCTGACATGAAAACATCCGTCAAACGATCAGGCGATAAAGGCGTAACAGGCATTGCCCAGTCGTCCGACGCTGTTTCTTGCAGAGTTTTCATTCCTTCAAAATCTCGTTTCATATCCACCTGCCAAAAAGGAAAGGCTCCATAGGTGGCCCAGGCAAAGCCGGCGCTCATGACACCTGTCATAATTCCCTTGGAAAAACTGGCTCTTACATTTTTTACTCGTTTAAGCTGTTGCCAACCAGGAGATTCTTTGAGCTTTGTATCATATTGTTGTAATGCCTTTTTAGAAAAGTCATTGTTAATCCAGCAGCCAGCCAGCGTTTCACCTGCAGCTCGCCCCGACATCATGGCAATATGTACCCCCTTAATGCGGAGAGAGTCTACCAGCCCAGCTCCATCACCGACAATGAGCACGCCGTCATTGTAGACCTCAGGTATAGAGAAGAAACCACCTTCAGGTATAACTTTTGCGCCGTAAGCGACTGCCTTGCCCCCCCGCAGATAAGGTTCTATAGTGGGGTGAGCCTTAAACCTGCGAAAGAGTTTGTGGGGGTTAGCGGTTGGGCTTGTGTAATCTAATGCATAAACGTACCCAATCATGACTTGGTTTGGTGCCGTTTGGTACACAAAACCACCACCGTAAGTTTGTCTATCTGAGGGGTATCCAAAGGTGTGCATGATTTCTCCCACACGGTCTGGATTGGGCGAAACTTCCACAATTTCTTTAATGCCCAGGGCGTAACTTTGGCGCCTCATTCCAAACATATCCTTTTGGGCTAAGACCCATTTTGTGAGAGTGCCGGCGGCACCCTCTCCCAAGACGACAGTCTTGGCATAAATCTCCTCGCCCTCCAGATAGTTAGATTTCTTTTTCGAGTTGCGGTCAACTCCTTTTGGACCTGTCTTGACACCAATGATTCTTCCATGAGAATCTTCCAAAAGTTCAGCCCCAGCAAAGCCAGTATAAACTTCAGCACCTTCCTTTTCACAGAGCTCCGCTAAATAGACGACCAGTTTGGTAAGAGAACCGACAGGAAAGCCCTCTGCATGCATCATTCTGGGCATCCAGGGGATAGGCAAGCTGCCAGACTCAGTGAGCATATGGAATGCTTCCTTCTTTACCTTGGCCTCAACCGGTATCTTTTCGATCTCTTCGGCTGTCAGGATGCCTTCAAAGCCAGAAGGGTCAATCACTGCACCGGAGAGAACATGGGCGCCTATGCTTCCGCTTTTTTCAATGATGGTGACCTTGGGCAGTTTTTTTACATTCTGCCTTTTAAGAGTACGTAATAGAGATAAGGCCGTGGAAAGAGATGCGACGCCAGCGCCTACACACAAAATATCGGTTTCAATATGTTTTTTTTCTGACATGTAAAATTCTCCTTTGATTAAACCTCTACCTTTGTTTTTTTCACCATATCAATTAAGGCTGGTAATACGTCCATCACATCTCCCACGATTCCCAGGTTGGCAATTCCAAAAATGGGAGCTCTTTCGTCTCGATTTACAGCAATAATATAGTCTGCCGCCGAAATGCCGGCAAGGTGCTGAATTGCTCCTGAAATTCCAAAAGCCAGATAAAGCTTGGGAGCTACCGTTTTGCCAGTTTGCCCAACTTGTCGAGCCACAGGGACCCATCCTGCGTCAACGCAAGGCCGTGACGCACCAACAGAGCCGCCGAGAAGCTTGGCAAGTTCTCCCAGAAGCGCAAAGTTTTCGCCTTTCATCATCCCACGTCCTCCGGCAACAATTACTTCAGCTTCAGCAATGTCTTCCTCTTCATCCTCCTTGCGGATGGAATGTATGAGTTTGAGCTTGCGAGCGACAATCTCAAGCTGCTCAATCAATGTTTCTCCTTTTCGGTCTGGTTCAGGATCAGCTTGCTGGAACACCCCAGGACGCACCGTGGCCATTTGTGGCCGATGATACGGGGTCATGATGGTTGCCATAATATTGCCACCAAAGGCAGGACGCGTTTGGTGTAAAAGATAAGACTCCTTATCGATAGAGAGAGCCGTGCAGTCTGCCGTCAGACCGGTGCGTGTACGGGCAGCCGTTCTGGCTATGAAGCTTCTGCCAATAGCGGTTGCGCCTGCCAGGATTATCTCTGGTTTGTATTTTAAAATGAGCTTGTTTAGGGCATCAGTATACGTATCAGCTTCATATTCTCCCAAATTTGGATCATCCAAAACATAGACTTTATCGGCTCCGTGTTGAATAAGTTTTTGCGCCAGATGGCTGACTCTGTATCCCAAAAGCACCGCGCAGAGCTGACAACCTCTATCTTCAGCCAATTCTTTGCCAGTTGCCAGAAGTTCAAAAACCACATCCTGCACTTTGCCAGAGCGTTGTTCGGCAAAAACCCAGATATCCTTGTAGTTTGCAAGTTGAGCCAGATTTTGATTAACCTCTTTGCGAGCGGTGATGGCTCCAAAGGGGCAAATCTCAATACAAGCACCACATGCGCGGCAGTCACCAACCAAAACCGCTTTTTTGCCCACCATCTCCAGTGCGCTGAAAGGGCATCCCTTTACACACTTTGTACAGCCCTTGCACTTCTCCAGATCAATAATAATAGGAGCGTTATCCATAGCTATTCCAGAATACCTTTCTTTTTAAGCGTTCCCATAACCGATTTTAGGGCAACTTCCTTATCTGTGCTCCAGACACATTTTAGCTCGCACCCTCGAACAGGAGGAGAGAATATTCTTACGACTTTCGTGGCTGAACCTTTCAGGCCCAGCATTTCAGGGTCAGCAGCAATATCTTGGGCTGACCACTTTTTCAGTGCGGCCTTTTTAGCTTCCATCCACCCGCTCAGCCTGGCAAATCGCGGTGGAGTGGCTTCTTTGAGAACTGTCATTACACAGGGCAGATCACCCTCTAAAACATCAGAGCCATTTTCATGAACAGACTCTGCCCTGAAGCGGTCTTTTTCCACTTCCAATGTTTTGATGTTTCCCAGAAGGGCTATTCCCAGATATTCAGCGACCCCGGGGCCGACTTGCCCCGTATCACCATCAATAGCTTGCTTGCCAAAAAGCACCAGGTCTGGGTGAGGGTTAATTTTTTGAATGGCCATGGCAAGCGTATAGGAGGTTGCCAGAGTGTCAGCTCCAGCGAATGCGCGGTCTGTTAGCAGGACTCCTTCATCTGCCCCACGAGCCAGAGCTTCTCTCAGTATGACCGCCGCTTGCGGAGGGCCCATCGTGATGACCGAGACTTTGGCGCCATGCTTGTCCTTTAACCTGAGAGCTTCCTCCAAAGCATACTCATCATACGGGTTTATAATGCTCTCAACACCGTCTCGCATGAGAGTGTTGGTTTCTGGATTGATTTTAACGTTTGCAGTATCCGGTACCTGCTTTATACAGACAATAATGTGCATGGCTCTAAACTGAAAAGTTAGGCATCTACTATTAGCATAATGAATGCCAGACCCTCTCTAGTATTAGTTTTTCTTTTCAACAAACTCAAGCTATTTTCAGCAAAAAAGTCTCCCTCCAGACAGAACTCCTTCCTAGTCATCAGCTGCTTTAAGAACTTTTTTTTGAGGGCAAAACTTTTTCCATTCTTCATAGGTAACCTTTTGCCTCTTTGAAAGAAAGACAAAGGCGCCTTTTTTGTTTCCAATGACAATATCCGGAAAAGAGTCTCCATTAACATCTTCCACCGTAAACTGGGTTCCTACGCCTGAGTCATCATCAATTAAAAAAGGAATAAACTCTGCTGTCCCGTCGGGATTGCGAACCAGCTTCCACCAATATAAAACAGCTGGATGATTGCCTTCAGGATCAATTGGCGGCTCATGAGCCCACCAGCGTTTCCCCGTAACGAAATCCAGTAGTCCATCTCCATCTATATCAACGGAGACCAGAGCATGAGCCTGAGTGAATTTGACTCCATAGGGACTGTCGCTTTCTTTCTCTCCAGTGATAACGTGTTTAATAAAGTCAATGTCTCCCTTTGAGCCTTCAGTCTGCTCCCACCAAACCAATCCATACTTGTGAGGATGCCATGTTGTAATAATATCATTTTTGCCGTCGCCATTAACGTCAGTGATAAGCATCTGTGCTGCACCGTCGGCAAAAGGAAACTTATGGAATTTCCAGACAGGGTCTCCTTCGAGGGACGCAGGCTGCTCCCACCATCCGAGCGCTTCCGCCAGGTCCTTGCGTCCGTCACCGTTGATATCTCCAACTCCCAATCCGTGAGTATATATGAAAAAAGCGCCTTTAGCGTTACTCACTCTATGGAATTGCCACTCCTTTTCAGGCTGTTTCCAGTCTATGGTTGCATAGCCCAGATACCCATCTATGTTGAAAACCAGCTCTGGTTTTTCATCTCCTACAATATCCAGAAAGTCTGGAGATTCATTTCCCACCCAGGGATACACTTCATGCCGCTTCCAATAGCCTTCTTTCTCTTTTGAGTTTTCATACCAGGCGGCAGGTGTTCCAGGAATATCTATGACTAAAATATCATCCCAGCCATCTCCATTAAAATCATAGCCATAGGTACAAAAAGAATCGGAGTAGCTTTTTGGCTCAAACACCGTCACAGGACGAAAGGCTGTTTTTTTCTTAAAGTCTGGTCCTGCATACCATTGGCTTCCAATCACGACATCTTTGTGACCGTCGTTATTGAAATCTCCCACGCCAGCTCCTTCTCCGTGGAATTCATCGGAGAGCTGAATTTTCTCGAATGTCACTATTGTGTAATCCTTGGAGTCAGCACTCATAGAGAGAGCCAGAATGGAGGCTGTAGCCCAGCAACCGACACATAAAGAAAGGATATTTGGTTTCATGTTATTTTTATTTTTACTGATTTAAATCGATAGGCTGGTCGCTCTCTATAAAAAGCCAACAAATACCGCCCAAAAAGTATATTCCGGCAGAAATGCAGATGATGACTGGCCAGGAGAGCCCCAGACTTCCCAAGAAACACCCTGTTAAAGCCGGCATTGCCACATTAGCAAACTGCCCAACCATATTCATGCTGCCAGAGAGAGTGCCGCAAAATCGCCCTCCCATGTCGGAGCAGGCGGTCCAGCTTGGTGGCATTACAAGATCATTGCAGAAGCTTGAGCAACCCATGGCAACCATAGCCCAAACGGGATTTCCAATAAAAGCGGATGCAGCCAGAAAGAAGGATGCGCCAGTAAACCCAATAGAAGCCATTCTTTTGCGGGCTTTCCCTGCAACCCCTATTTTTCTAACCAGCCAACCTAAAAGGTAACCGCATACAAGAGAGCCAATTCCACCAAAAAAGAGGGGAAAACCTGAGAGAAAAGCACCCTTGGTCAAAGTTGTTCCACGATAATCCAGCAGGTATGTAGGCAGCCAGGTGATGTAAAAACAGGCACCGTAGTTGAGACAAAAAAACTGGAACCAGAGCAGCCATATGTCTTTTCGCGCCAGAATCCGATTCCAGGGGATCGGTTCTCGAGCTACATTTTCTTCAGGTTTGGGTAAAAGTGAGAGCTCCTCCTTATTGATCTTTTTGTTATCAGCAGGGTTATCCTTATACCAAACGTAAAAGAAAAAAGCCCAGATAATCCCCAAAAACCCAAATGAAATAAAAGCCGTCCTCCAGGAATAATACTGAATAAACAAGGCCACTAATAGAGGGGTAAAAGCGCCTCCCCAGCGTGCAGCAAGCCACATCCACCCCTGCGCCATGGTCTGCTCAGCTCGTGGGAGCCAGACTGAAAACATCTTGGTCATGTTTGGAAAAGCCCCTGCCTCTCCTGCACCAAACATGAAGCGCGTGAGGAGCATGACGGTGTAGTTTCGGGCCCAGCCGCTGAGCATTGTAAAGAAGGACCACCAAACCACAATCCTCATGAGGACTTTACGGACTCCAAAACGATCACCCATCCAGCCGGTAGGGATTTCAAAAAGCCCATAGGCAAGAGCGAACGCAGAGAAAAGAAGACCTTTTTGGAAATCTGTTAATCCAAACTCTTTTTGGATCTCAGGAGCAGCTAACGACATACATACGCGGTCTACGTAAGTGATGATAGCCAAAGTCATCGCAAAAAAAATTACCCAGTAACGTACACGAGTGGCTGGGCGAGCTTCGGTTTTTTGATTTGCTGCTGTGCCTAAAGTCATATTCAAGTCGCGACATTCTACTCTTCATCTCCTTTAAAAGGCAAGAAAATCTGCCAGGCCTGTCCACTTTGCAAAAATCGCAGCTATTTCTTTTAGGCAATTTATAGTGGATGTTGAAAACAGCTTGAAGTTTCGGCCCTATCCATCTAGAGTCATTCCCCGTGGAGCGCCCGTAGCTCAGTTGGATAGAGCATCTGCCTTCTAAGCAGAGGGTCTTGCGTTCAAATCGCAACGGGCGTACCATCCTCAGGATCAAGCACTTACAAAGTTTTTTTAAGTTTATTTAAGCCCAAAAAACGTCTTCTTCCTCGTATTTCCCCTAGATTTTCCCCTAGAATAATCTCAAAATAAAAAAAGTGTTGCACCCTGTTTCACACTATTTAATACTGTACCAAGGATTTTATGGGAGTATTACTATGGGAATAAAAGGAAGTCTATATATCAAGGTTAAGAAAGCTAGCAATGGGGGAAAGCTCTTATATTTAGAGGGCAGATATTCCATGCGTGGAGTACAAAAAGCTGTTTCCCTTGGAAGAGTAGAAGGGGAACCTCCAACAAACAATGATTTGAATCAGCGTGGGGACACTATATTTGAAAAATTTAGGAAGCAAGCGGAGTTCGATTTACAAAAATTTTTAAATGACCTAGAGGGGGAAAAGTCAGAGGCGGACAGAGAAAAACACCAAGGAAAAATGGCTAAGTCAATCTTAAAGGAGAAATATGGAGAGTCATCAGATAAAATTAGATTGGATGAATTATGGAAAAAATTTGTGGAGAAAAAGAAGAGAAAGGGCAAGTGGGAACAAACGAAAAAAACAAAGGGCGAGACTGAGAAAAGGCTATCCAGATTTATTAAATTTTTAAACGATAATCATCCAAAGGTTAGTACATTGGATGAGGTGACAGAAGGAATGATTGTTGAATTTAAGAACTCATTGAAAGAAAGTAAGTTAGTGGGTAGAACAATAAATGGCTATCTGAACACTTTACATTTTATTTTCGAGAATTTCTGTAACTGGAATAAAGACTGCCTTGATATTCTGAGCGTTAAGGAAAAAACACTGTTCGAAAGCCACGATATTTTTTCAGAAGAAGAAATCAATTTAATGATTAAAAAAGCCGAGAAAGTAGACCCCGAAATCAAGTCTTTGATATTGATAGGTTACAACACAGGTTTAAGGCTGAAAGATATGGTTCTGCTTAAATGGGAGTCTATAAATTTTGATAAGAAGATTTTGACTCTGAGGACATATAAAACTAATGCACAGGCTGAATTATCTATGGGGGAACCACTTATTGCAGAATTAAAAAAATTAAAACCAGAAGATTGTCATGATGAATACGTTCTGCCAGGTTTGGCAGAGGTATACAACGAATCATCTGTTGAAACTAAATCAGGTAAGATTCATAAGAGATTCGTAAACATAATGAGACTTGCTGGGATTGGGATAACGAATGAGGACATATCTCCATACCCAGCCTATGATAAAAAAGAAACAATAAGGATAGTTTCTGCTGCTATAAAGGACGCAAATTGGAGCGAGGACAAGCAAGAGAAGGGAATGAATCTTTTAGAACTGTATCTTCAGGAAAAATCCTATAGCCAGATTTCAGAAGAAACAGGGGTAGCAAAGGGAACAATATGCCTGTATCTATCAGAAATGGAAAAGCTTTCACAATGTGAGATAATTATAAGAGAAGGTAAGTTGCCCTTTGGCACGAAAAATCTTAATAGAAGCAGATTATCTGGTTCAGACGACAGATTTAAAAGAGCAGCTAAACTCACTATCCATTCCCTGAGAGGAACCTTTGTTTCTAGGGCGGCCGCTCTAGGCTATACAATGGAACAAATCCAACGTTTTCTAGGGGCTCATTCAGACAAGATTCTAATGAAACACTATTATCACAATCAGGAACACACGAATTCAGCTCATTATAAAAATACAATGGCGTTGAATTACCTTAAAACACTAAAGAGGTCCAAGTGGGTTGAGCATGCTATCGAGCTTTTAGAACGTTAAACTCAAACCTTCGTATTTCTCACATAAATGCCCGTAGGGGCATTTTCTCTTTCATACCCTACCCACAACTCTTTGGTTACATCAGGATTCGTTATAGCTGATTTTAGCGTCTTTTTTAGAGTAGAGTTTTTGCGTTTTTATAAGCAATCCATTTACTATTAAGTAAGTTAAATTTCATTGAGTGAGTTTAGTCCTTGATGTTGTTCGAGTACCGCGGCTTGTGCATATTGACTCAATAATTAGAGTTTTTTTGTGCATGGTTTTTATTTACGATCTAGTAGTAAAGCCTCTTTAGTTTCTCCTCATATTGCTTCTGGAGCCTGAGGTGATTGAGAATGAATTTAAGTTTTTTGGCATCAGTTTCCGGAAGCCTTTCAGTCACCCTAGAGGAAGGTGTTTTTGGGTTGCGCTTTTTTTTAAGAAATTTGTATGAAAAAAGGTTGACAGAAATTTTTTTTTACTTTAGTCTCAGAAAGAATGTTTCTGGGGAAAGGTAAATTATGGGTGTCGTAGCGAAAAGTAGATGGATAGGAGAGCTCGTTATGAGAGCATGTGTGTGCACTGGTCTGGTATGCAGTTTGGTAACAGGATTTGCACAGATCAATCCAGGTTTTGTTGAAACCCCCTACAGGACGATGTTGCTTTGGAAAAATGCAGCAGGCAGTACCAGTGATGCTTTTAATTATTCTGGTGCTGAATGGATTACGATTGTCGAGAAAAATGGAGGTCAATGGGGGAGCAATGGTTGGGAAAGTACTAATTCGACACACTCGGCGTCTTTGTTGGTGCACTTAAATCGAAATGTACTAACGAATAATCTTGCGATCAGCATAGATGCTACTGAAGACAACGGAGATCTGAGGTTGGATTTGTTGGATAATGGAGGAAATATATTAGCTGCAGATATATCGGGGAATCTTCTGCTTGGGGAAAGATTGGTCAAGGTTCCTCTGAATGAATATCCTTTGGGACATACGATTAGTTTAAGGCATGTGAATGGAGCTGTAACAGTTCACAGTACCTCCCTTAGTGTTGATGAAGATTTAGATGGTTTAGATGCGGGGCAAGAAGCGTTACTGGGGACTTCGGACCATAATGCTGATACAGATGGAGACGGGTTTGCAGATCTTTATGAATATCAAATAGGACACGATCCGCTTTCAAGTGCAAATCATCCTCTAGTGGAGTTAAGCATCGTGATTCCGGAAAGAATAATTGTTGAAAGAGGCAATAGCGTTCATCCAGATGTGACAGGTTGGGCTCGGGCCTACCAAAATAATGGAGGGGCACTTTCTATCGGATGGAGTGATGAAGAATTTAAACGGGCTGATCTCAATTTGGTTAAATACTTTGATTTCAATGAAGAGAAAGGAGCTGATTTTGCATCGAGCAATGGAGCTGTGGGTGCAGAATGTGTGGGTGATGTCAAATCGGGAGAAAGAGGTCGCTATGGGAGGGCTTGGAGTTTTGATGGAAAGGGTGGATATTTACAATTAGCTGAAACATCCTCTTTAAGCGAACTGACCAATCATTTTACGGTATCAGTGTGGGTGTATCCGCGTCAGTTATTTGGGATTCAAAGGTTTTTTTCAAGTGGAGATGTTACTCCAACGGGAGATGCTGCTTCTGGGTGGGGGATTGGTTTGAATGCAGATAAGTTGCGTTTTACGGCCTATAAGGTTAAGGACTACGACCTTACAACATCTTTAACGGGGCCGATACTATCTGAACAGTGGCAACATGTAGCTCTTACATTTGCTGATGGGATAGTTAATTTTTACGTTAATGGAGTTTTTGCCGGTTGTGTTGTGGGAGAGAAGAATGCAAAATCGGGTTCACTAGACTGGCGGATAGGGCAAGGTTTACCTAGGGAGGCCTTTGTTGGAGAATTAGATGATCTGGCCGTATGGAAGCGGGTTTTTAGTGAAGAAGAAATTGCAGGAATATATGCGAGTGGGCCGACGGGATATCAGCTAGGGATTTCAACGAAGCCGTATGAGGTATTGGATAGAGTTTGGATTGCTACGGGAGTAAATGGAAATATAAGAGAAGGTGTTCAACAAGTGATTGTTGTGGATACTGTTTCCCCCGTTATTAACGAAGTACCAGAGGATGTTTTGGGTGAGGGCTCTGCTTCAGATGGTCCAAATGATACAGGCTGGACTATTGCTTCTGATTTGGATGAAGCCATGCAGGTATTCTATAGAGATAGGTCACATTTAAGCCGAGCCAATTTAAAAGCACTTTTTGCTCTGGATGAGTGGGAGGTTGGCGTTGATTCTTTGAATGATGATTCACCAAAGAAACTCATTGCGGCTCCGTTGAGTTTACAGGGTAGAGAACCTGGTAAGTTCGGTTACGCGGCTCGTTTTAATGGCGTACAAGACTATGCAAACCTGGGTAATGATGTCTCAATTGATGGAGTCGGAGGTTTTACTCTTTCAGCTTGGATTAAGACAACAGGAACGAATGGCTGGGTATTGAGCCAGAGGGACAAAAAAGACGATGGGTACAAGGGAGGATACTATTTTGGCATTCGAGATGGTTGCCCATATTTCCAACTGCATTCCTGGTTTTATGGAGAAACGGTGGAGATTCAATCCGAAGAATTAGTCAACGATGGACAGTGGCATCATATTGTTGCCGTCCGAGACTCAGCGCGAAGGCTCATCCGTTTGTATTCAGATGGAGAATTGGTTTCGGAGGGTGATGATTTTGTTTATGGGATGAATGGAAATACAAGCACATATATGGGTGCTAATAGGCGTGATGATAAAGACTTTTTTTGCGGCTGGATAGATGATGTGGCTATCTTAGATCAGTCGCTTAATGATGATGAGGTAGCGCTAATCTATGAGAGAGGTGAAGAGGGTTGGTGTCTCGGTAGCTTAGCTCGTTTCATCCAAAGAACATGGACTGCGCAAGATCAATGCGGAAATTGTAGTACCGCCCTACAACGACTGCTTTTTTTATACGAAGGTGAACCTGAGCTTACGGCAGAGCTAGAGTTACTTCCCGCCCCTTCACAATGGCTTATTCCTGAAAAGCTGGGAATGCCTCTGGTGAATGACGAGCAAGACGAAAATCTGATACTGAGTAGTGCTGATAGTCATGATGCCTTTTTAGATGGGCTGTTATTTAGGTTTAATCTGGATGAAAGCAACGAGGTTTCTACGATACATGCTGATTTGACAGAGATGCAGGTTGAAGGGTCTCTTCATGGAGGTGTGGAATTGGAAGCTACTGGAGTTGAAGGAGGTGCTGCATTGTTCAATGGCATAGACGGATACATTTCTTTAGGGAATGTCCCCGCTTTAAATAATCTATGCAGTAATTTCACTGTTTCCGCATGGGTTTATTTAGAAGAACAAGGTGATGTTCAACGTATTCTTTCAAGTGGGCATGGTGATGGTTGGGGGTTAGCGGTTAGGGGAGGAAATCTTCGTTTTACTACTTATAATATCAAAGATTATGAAGTCAGTGCAGGGTTCTCCATTCGTCATTGGCATCATGTTGTAGCGGTGATGAATGATGATTATTCTGTTGCACTCTATCTCGATGGAAATTTGGCTGGAGTTATAGATGGAGAATCTGCGGCAGCACCTTGTACAACAGGATGGTATTTAGGAACAAATAAAAATATGCTTTATGATGGTGAATATTTGAATGGCAGATTGGATGAAGTTACGGTTTGGGCTCGCTCTTTGAACACCAGCCAGGTGAGGTATCTTTACGAACTTGGTCGTTGCGGTGGAACTTTGCTAACTGGTGCAACGGATGGTACTCTGAGAATTCAAAGACGTTGGATGGCTCGCAATTATGCAGGGCAGACAGCTTTTACCATTCAGGAAATTACAGTAAGCCCTGCTGATGAAGATTATGATGGAGATGGATTAGATGCTCGGGGAGAATATCTTGCAGGGACTAATCCATCGCAGGCAGACACAGATGCTGATGGACTGACTGATGCACAGGAAGTGGCATTAGGAACCGACCCTGTTGGAACGGCTGAGGGTTTATATGATGCGGATGGAGACGGTCTTACTTTTGCACAGGAAGTGGCATTAGGAACCGACCCTTGCAATGCCGATACGGATGGGGATGGGATCGATGATGGAATGGAGCATTATTCAGGCGTAGGGAATCCCGCCCAGGCCGACTTATATTCATTTGGAAACCTCGCGGTATTGAAGGCGATTGATTCACATGAGCGTGTGGGTAAGTGGATAGAGGAAAATGATGCCCTTGGCTGCATCCAGGGCAGAGGCAGCTTGAGTTTCCAGTTTACGATGGATTATCCCGGTTTTTGCATGTTTGATGTAAGAGCTTCTGCTTACACATTGGGATTGGACGTGAATAGTTATCCAATCCGTTTATTGGTAGATGGCCAAAGTATTGGAAAGAAAGTGTTAGAGACCCAATCTTTCAACGAAGGGATTATTTCGATGCCTTCTTTTCTTTTGGATTCGGGGTTACACACGCTAACCTTGGTTTGGGAACGCTTAGATTATATGAGTTCTCTTCTGGTTAAAGAGATTACTATTCGGGTTCCCATGGGGGATGACGCAGACGCTAATGGCATCGTAGATTGGCTGGAAACCTATGTGGATGCATTCTACTCATTGGACGAAATTCCTGGTGAATCTTGTGTGTCACCAGCATTTTTAACCGGAAGAGGTGATGCTCGTTTCGTCTCCATCACTGGGGAATTTCCGGATAATATGGACGAGGTATCTGTGCTGCAGGCTCCTTATCACAGATGGTATGCAGATATGCCGTTGCAGAGCACTAATACAACCTTATTCACTCTACATCGTGCGGGGCAAATGACTCCTGCGGTCCAAAAAAGCATCGAATGGGTTCCTTTGAACGCATTGGCCGGGGGGGAATACATTTTGCGTGCGGGGGAGACATTACGCTTATGCGCCCGTCCCGTTAATCTCGAAAATAAGAAGAGCGGGGAATCCCAAATCTTCATTCCGGGAATAACCAATGTGGTGATGAACGTTCAGGAGTTTGTGGATGTCTTATTCCCCGCGGCCGGTCAATGGCAAGTGGAGGCACTATGGCAGCGTGGTTCTCATACTCTGACGAATACGGTGAACTTACAGATCTTGGAGGCCAATTTGGGCAAGGCTCCTGTGTTGTGGGTAGATCGCATCACTGATTGGGATTGCTATGGACTAGCCGATGAAATTCGCGTGGAAGCCGATGAAGTCTTGAATTTGTGTGAATATTTTTCAAGAAGTGCACAAAGAGAATTTACCCTTCAAGCCCTTCAGACTGGTGAGTATCCAATTGTTGCCCGCATTGGCCACGAAGGGCCAATTTTAGATCGGTCGGATGTACAGGTTCTGGGACCGTTGAGTACTTCTTCAACTTACGTGCAAGTGGTACAAACTTTGCCCGATGGGACTCGCATTGTAGAAACGCCTGTCATCTTTGATTATTTCATTCCCGGCATTGAGATTCGTCTCTCCATCTTTGTGGCGGGTGTTCTTTTCGAAGATGGAACAACAGAAAAAATTCTTACGGAGGAAGACTTTGATGAAATGGGGGTATGCAAAGTGCGCTTCCTTTACCCGGCAGATCAGCCCACATCTATCTGCCATCGCTTAAACCTTTACTTAAATGGAGAATGGGTCGGTCAGCGTTAATAGGTGCATGTACTGGCGCAGCAGTACTGTTATGTGCAGGTGTTTTTACCTGGAAGTGGTTGAGCCAGCCTTCGGGGCAGTTAGTTCCATCTCTTCCAACAGCGCCTGAAACTTCAAAAGGGATTCTCTCTGTCCAGGATTTGCCTCTGAAATCCAAAACATTTGTTGGGAGCCGCAAGGATGATTATTTCCCTTTGCCAATGACTTCTGCCCTGGAAGCAGAATTAACGGAAATTTTCAATTTCCTGGCTTCTTATGCACCGAAGGGTGAAGATATCCAAAAATTTAATGCACGCAAGGATGCTTGTTTGAGAAGTTTGGATGACAGAGTAACGACTTTACCCAACATTGTGGACCGCGTGATTCTGCTGATGGAGAATAAGAATGCCGAACTCGTAGGCCGCGACTATGCGGCGCAACATGCAGTAGCGATGTATAAGGCGATGGCTCAGGCTCACGTTACATGGTCGGAAGGGGGCCAGGCTTCTCGCATGCGTTCTGTTCTGATGGCGATGTTGGAGGAACGTCAGTCCACTCTGGCTGGCACCTCCCTGTTGACGTTGAGAACCCTTGCTTCCCGTTACCCGAAGGATTTTGACCAGACCCGGCTTGCATCCAAAGCGCTGGAGATTGTTGAGGATAAAGAAGCCAGTATTTTAAGCCGTACAACTGCTCTTCGAGTTGCCTCTGAAGCAGGTGATTCGAGAGTATTACCCCAAGCCAGAGTCTGGGTGGAAGAGGGTGGAACTTCCACTTTAAGGATTGCGGCTATTGCAGTGATAGGAGAATTGGGAGATCAGACCGATTACGAGTGGTTGCTTGCCAGACGAATGGCAGCACCTCGTTGGTTGAAGCCATCTATTGACCGTTCATTGAGCTTATTAAAAGTGAAGATTTGAAAATGTGTTTGAAATAAAAAATAATTAAAAATGTATGTATAAAGTTATGAAAAATAATAAAACAAATTTGAAGTCATATGTTTTTTGGTTTGCAAAGAAGCGTGCGCTTTTTTTATTGTTTTTAGGATTATTGACAATGACAATCCCTGCACTTGGAGTTGACAATCCGCCAGTTGCTCCCGATGTGAATGTTACTGAGGAGCAGATTAACCCAGGAGGTGAATATTTTGGAGATCCGATCAATATTGTAGATGGAACTATGTTGCTCGAAGAGACAGATATGGTGATTAATACACCCATAATTCCTCTGAATTTTACACGTGCATGGATGTCCAGCTATAATGGAACAATTCCTGATGGTGGGCTTGGAAATGGTTGGGTTCATTCATACCAATGGACCATAAATGAAGAAGACATATTGGGATATACGAGTTATGACTTCATCAATGGGACTTTTCAGGGTGTGCAAGGTTCTTATGCAGTTTTAACAGCGCTTGTGAATCCTGTTACAGGAAAATATTCTGGAGGCAGGTATTTTTTTCTGAAAGAAAATAATTTTCAGACGGCTAAGAATCTTCCTGGAGGAACAGGGGTTGCTATAAGTTGTTTTGTGGGACAAGGTGAGAGGATGAGAGGAGCTCGCCTTTATGAAATGAAACCGGAAAGCACTTATCTGGAGGAAGAAAAATGGAGGTTAACGGGGTTGTTGGGAAGTGAATTAGTTTACAAATTCAACGACAAGGGACGTCTTCTTTCGATTGAACATCCCAGTGGAGTAAATGTTACTCTGGAGTATAGCACTTCCTACTTCAATAGCGTTATTACCAAGGTTCAACACAGTACAGGGCCTTACATATCTTTTGATTCATCTTCGCACTTATCTAGAATAACCAGTTCGCTGGATACGAATGTTTGGGTTAGTTATACTAATTCAACAAGCAATTTGCCCAGTGGCTATAACAAGCAATTTATAGTAAGAAAGCATTTCGTGCAAGATAATGGTGAGATTGATAGATATTACCGCTATTACTACAAAACAGTCTCTTCCAAATCAGTTATAGGGAAGAAGGAAAATCCTGCAGGGGATGCGTATTATTGGGACTACAATTATTCTTCAGATATGGGGCTTCGAGCAATTGGTAATAGGATAGAATCGGGAGGAAGAACGAATCTTTTTAAGAATATATTCGCCTATTACGGGAGTTATAATGAATTACATGTCGAACAGCAAGATACCAATCAACCATCATATTACGGATACAATATTGACACGGATAGGCTTCTTGTAACCCAGGTAGATAGTCCTTACGGTGGTCTTTATGATATGGAGAAACGTGAATACAGCACTAAAAACGAACTTACAAAGAGGTCTTTCTATCAGGGAAGTGATACGTTTGCTATAGGTACTGATTATAATACCCATGGGGAACCCGTTTCGATATCTTCGGGCTATAATACAGATACTTTATCTGCGGACATGCGCTTGACATGGGATAATCAACGCTCCCTGGCATTAGCTCGTGATGCTTTGTATAGAGGGTTTAAAATCGAATATAGTACCAATTCGTACGCTCCTGCGGGGCCGGACAGATTGCCGTGGAAAATTTCTCAAGTAAGTGAGAGTACCAATCGTTTAGTGGCGGGGATTATGTTTACTAACAGAATTACGGGTGCTTCCCGTCAATTGCCGGATGACACTAATAATTATCCATTGCTTCTACCGGGTGAGCTCTACGCCTACTTCAAATCCTCACAATATATTCAACCTTTGGCCATTACTAATGCAAATGGACATGTAACTCAATTTGGATATACGAATGGTCTTTATTTAACCAGCATACACCCCCCGGAAGGTATTGCTGCACCCATTTATCTGGATAGAAATCCACTGGGACACATAAAAAGAATTCGTCAAAATCATTCGGCAAATACGGAAAATGTTACCGTGTTTGAAACTGACTATGCGGGGCGCCCTTTGATGGTAAGCAATGTTCTGGGGCAGGTTTCAACTTTTACTTACAATGACCGAGGGCAATTAACTTATATGCAGGACGCCGGAGGAAGGTTCGTTACCAATACATGGCTCTTCGGAAAATTAGCTTCCTCGACCGTGGGCAAAACAGGGGCAGCTGATAGCGCAACCATTTCTTTGGATTATGATCCTCAAATGAAAACGTTGTGGATCAAGGATCCTTTGAATCGCGCAGTGGAGGAATATGATCTGGATGCGGCGGGACAAGTAGTCAGGGTAACCAATGTAGATGGGGACCAAATGATAATTACGCGAGGGGTTCTGGGAATGGTGAAAGAGGTGTTGCGCTTTGATCAGACTCAGGTAGGTTTGCAGTACAATACCAAAGGGTGGGTCTCAAAGGTTTGTTATCTAGATGATACCTGGAGCAATTCCAATACCGTAAGCTATACCTATTTAGCCAATGGATTGCTTTCTCAAGTTTCAACTGCTACTAATAATAGTATTGGGATAGGTTATGATCAATGGAATCAACCCGTTAGTATAGTTACTACGACACCGGGGAGGAGCAACACAGTCTCTTACAGTTATGACTCCATTGGGAATCTAACAAATAAAACTTTGTTGAATGGCTCAACTCAAATAGGCGCGATAGGCTATACTTACGATGGTGGTGGTCGGCTTTCCAGTGCGACATCCCCTAACTCTGTAGGAACTTGGAATTATACTTATAATGCTTACCACGGAGGTTTGGTTTGTTTGTCCAATGCGGCTATACAACTTCGTACTGATTACCTATATGATTCCCTGGGAAGAGTGACCAACATTGTTCATAGAAATGCATCAGGAACTATGATACGTTTAGCCAGATATGCTTATGATTCTTCTGGAATGATTACTAATAAGGTTGTATCTGGAATAGGGATGACATCGCAGACGTCAAGCTATACCTATGATGCACAGGGGCAGTTAATCTACGAAAGAATGCCCATGTATTTTACCAATAGCTATAGTTACAATCTGGCGGGGAATCGAACAAGTGCGGTATTGAAAGGTGTTAGCAGTACCTACACGACTCCGGCTGCCCA
>LSQX01199453.1_pt1 | contig 40632 bp, 36 predicted proteins | sample 654561 | NCBI WGS metagenome assembly LSQX01 (sample SAMN04489861, study PRJNA283612) | anaerobic digester metagenome | isolation source: 4 biogas reactors fed with cattle manure at either 37C or 55C with and... | place: Denmark: Kongens Lyngby | collected 2014 | reverse complement strand
AAGAAAGACTTAGAAGTCTTTAGTTTTTAAGTACATTTAAACCATGCAATCCGACTTATTCGCTGTGCCCGAAAGCACACGCCCATTAGCCGAGCGCATGCGCCCTCAAAACCTAGACGAAGTGCTAGGTCAATCTCGTATTTTAAGCGATAATTCTATTTTACGCCGCTCTTTGGAAACAGATAACATTCCCTCATTAATATTTTGGGGACCGCCGGGCTGTGGAAAGACTTCTCTGGCCCATGTTATAGAACAGCAAAGTCGTAGTTTTTTCGCCAAACTTTCTGCAGTAAATGCTGGAGTACGCGATGTTAAAGATGCAATTGGTCAAGCCCATGAAAGACGCCGTAGAGGGCAAAAGACCATCTTATTTATAGATGAAATTCATCGCTTTAATAAGAACCAACAAGATGCACTTTTAGGAGCTGTAGAAGATGGAACCATCACTTTAATTGGCGCCACCACAGAAAATCCTTCCTTTGAAATTAACAATGCTTTGCTTTCCCGTTGCCAGTTAATTTTGTTTTCTCCACTCAAAGAAGACGATTTATATAAACTATTTTGGCTGGCAGTAAAGGACCATCCACGAGGTTTGGGACAAAAACAAGTGGAAATTGACGATGCGGTGGTAAAAAAGTTGGTGTATCAAAGTGAAGGAGATGCGCGCTATTTACTCAATCAAATCGAATGGATTTTTCAAGCTTTAAATAATCCAAACAGCATAGCTTTAGCTGACTTAGAAGGAATTCAATACCAAAAACCCCTGCGTTACGACAAACAATACGACGAGCATTACAACTTAATCTCGGCTTTGCATAAATCTGTACGAGGCTCCGATGTGCACGCCGCGCTCTATTGGTTGCATCGCATGTTGCAAGCCGGCGAAGATCCCCGCTATTTGTTGCGTCGCTTGATGCGTATGGCCATGGAAGATATTGGTTTAGCGGATCCCCATGCCATACAAATTGCCACTTCTTGCAGAGAGGCTTATGATTTTTTAGGGAAACCCGAAGGATTAATATCCTTAGATCAACTTACTGTTTACTTATCTTTAGCTCCCAAAAGCAATGCTTTAGAAATAGCGGCAGCCCACGCCGATGCTTTGGTTAAAGAGCATGGCACTTTGCCAGTTCCCAAAGCTTTTAGACCCAACTCCAGCAAAACAGCAGACAAATTGGGATATGGGCACGGATATTTATACGATCACGATGCCCCTAATGCTTATTCTGGGCAAGATCATCTACCTCAAAAACTTTTAGGCACCGTAATTTATAAGCCCACAAATTACGGTAACGAACAAAACTTAGCAACTCGCTTAGATCAGCTTAAAAAATGGCGAAAAGAGCGAGCCGAAAAAGGAAAATAAAACCTATGATTTCCCGGTTTTTATTAACAATATTTTTAACATCTAGCATAATTTCTGCAACTAATATCGACTCCCTATGGCAAGCTTTAAGCTTGCGTCAAAGAATAGCGCAAATGGTTTTGGTGTATCACTCTCCAGTGTTTTTTATGCAAAAACACGAGTTTGGGGGCGTTTTAGTGATGAGTCCTTCGCTGCGCAAGCCAGAACAACTCAAAAAAGACCTAGATACTTTGCAAGCCACCTTGAAAATCCCTTTAATTGTGAGTTTAGACCAAGAGGGAGGCAAAGTTAATCGATTAAATAGATTTGCGGCATGGAAAAACGAACCTTCTGCAGAGGAACAAGCCAGCATGGGCTTAGATTCTTTAGAAAACTATGCCCATCGCGTGAGTTTGAAAATGGCAGAAATTGGTATGAACACTAATTTAGCCCCAGTTTTAGACCCTTCTCTAAATAGCCATGGAGAAGCTACTTTTATGGCCCATTCCCGCCGCTCTTATGGGAAAAAACCAGTAGAAATCATCAAAAATGCCCAAGCTTTTAGCAAAGGCATGGCGCGCGGAGGCATGATGTGTGTAAGCAAACACTATCCTGGATATGACTCCCAGGGTAACTCCGACCATGAAATCGCCATGAGCGATGCAGATAGCGTAGATTTATTGCGTTATAGAGAGCCTTTTATTGCCCTTGCACCTTATACTCATTCTATTATGATGACCAGCGTACAATATCATAAATTCTCCCAATCCCCTGCGGTTTTCGACCCCAAAATTGTGGGTTGGGTTCGCCAAGACCATCCTGAAGCGGTAATTATGACCGATGATTTATGGGGAGCAGCTTTGCGAAGTTGGATTAGCCAAAAGCCTAAAGTGGATAACCATTATTCTGCCGCAGACTTTAAAAAACTCGTGTTAATTGCGGTTCGTGCAGGAAACGACATGCTTATGATTACCTATCCTATTAAGGCGGTAGAGATGATAGATTTATTAGCAGATGAAGCCCAAAAAGACCCTGCACTGCTTCAGCGCATAAATGAATCTAGCCTCAGAATTTTGCAAATGAAAAAGCGTGGGGGCTTGTTTGAGCAACAAAAAAACATTATAAGGAGTATCACAAGTGAGAGATCTTAAAGGCAAATGGGCTTTAGTTACTGGAGCTAGTCGTGGTGTAGGCAAGCAAATTAGCTTAGCATTGGCACAACAGGGTTGTAATGTCATTTTGCACAGCCGTAAAATCGAGCATACCACAGACTTATTAACAGAAATCCGCCAACTGGGAGTCTCTGCACAGAGTGTTTATGGCGATTTAAACGACCAGGCTCAAGTGGATGCCATGCTCGATAAGGCTCTTAAAATGAGTCCACAAATTGATATTTTGTACAATAATGCCGTAATTATGACCCCTTACCACTCAGATTTTTGGAATACCCCCGCTAAAGAATTTAGACAGAGTTTTGAAGTAAATACTATCAGTTTAATCAGGATTTGCCATCGTTTGGTACCACTTATGCTCGCTAGGCGCAGTGGAGTCGTGATCAATACCACTTCAGGCATTGCTGATGAACCCGAACTCACAGCTTACGCAATTTCTAAAGCGGCGCTTAACAAATTTGTAGCCGATTTAGTTCCTAAGCTCAAAGATTCTGGTGTTCAAATGAACCTTTTAGATCCTGGCTGGCTACGCACAGATTTAGGTGGTCCTAATGCTCCTAATAGTGTAGAAAGTGTGATCCCTGGAGCCTTGATTCCCGCTCTTTTAAACGACGGTATCAGTGGACGACTGTTTCATGCCCAAGATTTTGCTGGTTTAAGCATAGAGGAATCTTATCAAAAAGCTTTAGAAAAGTATAAATAGACTTTACTTTTTTATAATCATGTTACCACCTTGCTCCATGGCGACTTCTAATAGTTTTTCTCCACGGCGAACCAAGCCCATGGAAGTTTCGTCTTCTTGTAATTGTACTATGGAAATAGAAATCTTTTGATACAGTTCTTTGCCATCAACCATAAACTTTAGGCTTTGCAATCGATTTTGCAGTCGTTGAGCCACTAAAGCTGCTCCGGCACTGGGGGTTTCGGGCAATAACACCGCAAACTCGCTAGCTCCAAACCTGCATCCTATGTCCGAACGGCGCAGATAACCCAATATGGATTGCCCCATATCTTTAAGCACTTTATCACCTTCACTGTAACCGTATAGCTCATTGTACTCGCGTAAACCTTCTACCCGCACTAATAGCAGAGCTAACTCTCTCTGATAACGACGCACACGACGAATTTCATTTTCCAGTTCTTGATAGAAAAATCTGGTATTATAAAGTCCTGTTAAGCTATCTATAGCTATGAGAGTTTTACTAGCCTTATGCTCTTTGCGGCGATCTATACTCCAAGAGATAACCCCTACAGAAATAAAGCCTAAGGCAAAGATTTTTTGCACTTCTTGGTAACTTAATATTTTAGGACTAATTTCTCTATAAAAAGACAAAAGATCTATAGTGCATACAGAAAACAAACCAGAAAAACCTAAAAACAAAGCAAGAAAAACTATAAATGTCACGGGGGTAAAAGCGAGTACAATTATCCATACAAATACCAATAAAGAACTGGCAAAACTTAACCAAAGCGACATATCTGAAGGGGCAGAAACTGTTGCAGCCCCTGCAGAAGCTGCCCACAACTGCCAAGTTATTAACACCGCAAAAACTATATAATAAAAAACCTTGTAAGTATTAGACTTTACAGTTTCACTCATAAAAAACCTCTTTAAATATCATTATAAAGAATAGTTAATAGCTTTACAAGGAATTTTTATAATTTTCGCACCTTATCAGCAAAATTCCTACTCACAGGCAAAATCGATCTTTGTTTATCATTCATTAATAACTTTAAACGACCGCCAAACTGCCTTTGAATTTCTTTAATGCGCCCAATATTCACCAGATGAGCACGGTGCACGCGCATAAAATGCTCTGGATCTAGCTTTTTTTCTAGTTCAATAAGCGGAGCATCAATTACATAACGATTGGTATCGGTATGCAAAGTCGTATATTTATCTTCAGACTCAAAGCGAATAGCATCTTCTACATTCACTAAAACTGTTCTATCTCCTATTCTAACCTGAATGCGTTGTAAAAAAGAGCTACTAGCTGTTTGTGAGCTCATTAAATGCCTAATTGTTTCCACTAATTGCGGCGAATTTCGCTTTTCTACAATGCGATCTATTTTTGCGATGGTATTGGCCAATCTTTTGCTTTCGATGGGCTTTAATAGATAATCCACCGCATTTTCTTCAAAAGCTTTGATGGCGTATTCCTCGAAAGCCGTGGCAAAAACCACCCAGGGCATTTTGTCGGAATCAAGTTTGCTAAGCACTTCGATGCCGGTCATCCCTGGCATTTGAATGTCTAAAAATACTATATCGGGATCTTCGCTTTTGATTTTTTCCAAAGCTTCCACCCCATCTTTAGCTTCTGCCACAATTTCTAGCTTATCGCTATAAGCCTGCAACAACTTGCGCATACGCAAACGTGCCAATTCTTCGTCATCTGCAATTAAAACACGGTACATGAACCCTCCACGGGAAAAGTAATTTCTATAACAGCACCATCTCTGTTATATTGTTCAATAGAACATCTGCCATCAAAATATAAATTCAATCTTTCTTTTATGTTAGCGATCCCTATGCCACCCACTCGAGATTTAGCTGTCCAACCACAACCATTGTCAGCTACTATAATACGACAAATATCGCCGCCTTCTTCATATTCCACTGAAGCGCGCACCAAAACTGTGCCTTTTCCTATTTTACGCACTAGGCCGTGCTTAATGCTGTTTTCGACCAGTGGTTGCAATAACATACCTGGCACACAAACCTTATCCACATCGCCAATCAGCTCAATTTGGTATTCTAAACGATGCCCTAAACGCAGCTTTTCCAAATCCAAATATGTGCGCACGATATCGAACTCATCACGCAAAAGCACCACCCTCTTTTCAGAAGAACGCAGTGAAAAACGCAGTAATTTCGATAGCATTTCCACAGCTTCTTCAGCTCGGCGCGGATCTATGGACACCAAACTGGCAATGGAATTCAAACTGTTAAATAAAAAATGCGGGTTAATTTTAGCTTGCAAGGAACTTAACTCTGCTTGGGTTTTTAAACGGAGTAATCTTTGTTCATTAATTTCTTTTTCTTTTAATTGTGCTAGGGTTATTTCTAAACGAGTGCGCATTTGTTCATAAATTACCATCAAAGAAATAACTATTAAAGTAAGTAATCCATTAAATAACATTACTTGCCGTACCACATCGTAAAAATTACGACCTAACAACTGAGCTGCCATGGAAACTGTAACTGTGGTTCCAGTAAAAACTCCCACTATTACTAAAAATATAGAACTCAAATGTCGTTCAAATCTATTTAAGCGCAAAGGTAATAAAGACCAAATTCCCCACAAAACAATAAGTAAAGAACCTATGGAAAAGGTAAAAAATGCTATTAGGGCTAAAATCTTAAAAAACACTCCCCCAGTCATGGGAAATCCCAAAGTCATAAAAGCAAAAGCAGTTAAGACCATAGTAACCATGGCTGAAGGAAGTAAACACATACGATAATATCGTTCGCGTAACCATTTTTTTAAATAAGTAAAAAACACTCGCATACTCATGCCTGAATAATAAGTTAAAAAGAGCTATATACTAGCGCAAACCGATTATCACCATAAGAATAGTGATAAAAGGCTTTATACGCAAACTAACAAGCACACACTATCTAAACGCAACTGGGGATTCTGTACAGCACGCCTGCGCTCTATACCTTCTGAACGCATTGTTTTTAGTAAACTACTATTGCGAGTTTTACCTTTTAAAGAAAGCAAATATTGGGCTCGCTGATACTCTTTATCTAAGCGCTCAGACACTTGGTCTAAACTTTGACGCATAAATTGCTCAGATTGATCTTCGGCAAGCTTTTTTGCCGCCTCTAAGCCTTTGGTGGCAAATTGCTTAACCCTGGCCTCTAAGGAAGCTCCAGGCTTCAAGGCCAAAGGTTTGAAATCATCTGGTGATAATTTCTCTAACCATGCTGAATAATCTTTGCCCGTAGCATTTACCAATACTTTAATCAATTTTGGCGCTGTCAAATCAGAGATTCCCCAATGAGAAGCTGTGGGAATTTCATGGATAAAATTAAACTGCATCAAAACCTGCTTTTCTGGCGCACCTTGCCAACCAGCTATACTTACCGAGCCAAATTCTGTTTCCATGCCCAAATCAAAGACACCCTGAGCTATGGGATGCTCCCAGCTCAGGAACTCTACTTCATCGTGATTTAGAGCTTCATAGCGGTCTAAAGACACCACCATGGCATCGTTAGATCTATTTCCAAACTCATCTTCTAAAGCTTCGCTATCGCTAACATTAGCGATGGCTTGAGACCTTTCAAAAAGACCTGGAATTTCAACTTTTAACTGGGGCGTGCTACGCAAAAGCAAAGATCTTGGCAATGAAGCCTCTTCCACATCTACACCAAATTCTTCTAAGGCTTGCACTATGGCATCGTAAAACTCATCATCTGCATCAAATTCATCCACCTCATTTACCAATTCATTGGCTAAGTTTTTATTAAAAGAATTATACTCCAACAATCTATCACGCCCCAGCTCTATGTCTATGCGTAACTGCTCTACATCCCGCTTTACCGTTGGAATTACCTCTTCTCTAAAAGATGGTAGTAATTGCGGCACAATTATAGCTTCCAGCAAGGAATCTTGATGCTTTTTATAAATAAATTCACTACCCATAAAAGGCCGTTGAAAGGCATCAAAAACTTCGTGATACCAAACAAATAAGCTTTCAAGTCCTGAACCTTTTGCATAAGGCACATGAATATGAACCTCATTTCCTTGTCCAATCCTATCTAAGCGACCTATTCTTTGCTCTAGCAAAGTGGCTTGCAATGGTAAATCAAATAATATAAGATGACTAGCAAACTGGAAGTTACGCCCCTCAGAGCCTATTTCCGATGAAATCAACAAGCGCGCACCATCTTTGTGGGCAAAATGCGTAGCTGCTCTATCTCGGGAAAGCAATTCCATCTGCTCGTGAAAAAGCACAAAATCTTTAGCAGCAATGGTTTTAGACAAAATTTTCGCAAGATTTAACACCACTTCAATATCTGAGCAAATCAGCAAAATTTTTTCTTTTTTGTGGATGTTTAAAAAATTTTCTAGCCAAGCCACTCTTTCGTCTAACTCCCAGATTTCTGGAAGTTCCATGCCTAGCATACCATTTATGCTAAAATCTAAGCTATCATCCAAAAACTTATCCACCGACATACTGACAATATTTCGGTATTCGGGATTAGCTTCTAAGGGGTAAGCGTGTAAAATTCTTTGGGGAAAACCAGAAATGTTTTTGCGAGTATTTCTGAATATTGTGGAGCCAGTCCCCAAAGCATCTACTATGCGGCGCACCCACTCCCCAGCCTCTAAGCTATCGCTAGAAACATTATCTAACCAGGGTCTTATTTGCGATTCTGCGGGAATAGCTTCGTCTAAACTTTCCCAAGTGAGATTTTTTTCATTTTGAGCATCTACAAAATCGTTTAAATCTTTAACAAGGGTTTGATAAGAACTTTGTTCTTTTTGGTACTGAGAATATTCTTGATAACGACTGGGGTCTAATAAGCGCAAACGATTGAAATGCGACTCTTCGTCTAACTGTAAAGGTGTTGCTGTTAAAAATAATAACCCCTTAGTTTTATCTGCAATATTACTTACAATAACAAACTCTGGGCTAGCCTCGCCATCTTCGGCACGCAAATGGTGAGCTTCATCAACAATTACCAAATCCCAATCCACTTCTAAAAGATCGTGATACAACGAAGGTTCTTCTAGCAAATATTCAAAAGTGCAAATCATTTCATTGCGGGTGGTAAACGGGTTTGGCATGGGATCGTCGCCAATGGGCTCCAAGGACTGAATATATTCTAAATCCACCAAAGTGAAAAAATGATTGAAACGGCGTAGCATTTCGAGCACCCATTGCAATTTCAATGATTCTGGCACTATTACTAGAGTTTTAGTTATGCGCTGACGCGTGCGCAGTGAATGCCATATCATCCCCGCTTCAATAGTTTTACCTAAACCAACTTCATCTGACAGCATAAAACGAGGTAAATCAGAACTTATACTACCGCGATGACTGATATAGTATTGATGAGAAATTAAATCCACCCGAGGACCGATCATGCCACGAACTGGTGAACCCAACCATTTAAAGTTGAGCTGGGTAAGTTTTTCCCGCAATAAAAAATGCTTTAACGGATGGCTTTGCCCTTGAATCATTTTATCAAAAAGATCTGCTCTTTTGACGCTGATGCGGTGATTTAAGTCTTCTTCGATTAAAATCTCACCTTTTTCGTTGAAGTAACGCAACAAACCTTCTTCTACTTCTACCTTGGCGATATTAAATTTATTTCCCTTTTCATCGCTAGCTGTATCATCTTTTTCTAGGATAAATCTTTTTAAGGGTGCATTCGCCTTGTTGTAGGTGCGTATTTCAGAGCTTGCAGGAAATTCTATCACCACAAAACGGCCTTCAATTTCCATAACTCTACCCAAGCCCAACTCCATTTCGTTGACGCTAATCCATCGTTGTCCAATTCTAAATACATTCATTGCCACAATTTACCTATTTTTTAGGACATGATTGAAAAATGGTACTATCTTGATGATAAAAAAAGCGAAAAAGAACGCCAACAAGGTCCATATCCATTATATATGATAGAACTTTTGGCAAAAAACGGAAATATTAACCCTGAAACTCTGGTTTGGCATCAAGGCTTAAGCCAATGGACACCTTGGGAACAAGTTGCTCCCAAGCCTGAAGAGCCGGAATTAGAAAAGGAAAATGCAGAAAAAACAGAAAAAGACACTTCAGTGGATAAAGAAGTTGAAGTTCCTGTGCAAAAAATCCCTAAACCTGAACTCCAAGCAAAATACGCCTCTTTTGGCTTGCGTTTGGCAGCTATTTTAGCGGATCTTCTGATTTTAGGCATGGTAAATGCGATTTTACTATTAATTTACACAGTAGTTTTCCGCATCCCCGAACAAAGCCTGATGGAATCTCGTTTAATACATATCCCCAGCCTGTTTATAGACGCTTGTTATCAAATTTGGTTTATGTGGCAATATGGTGGTACACCCGGTAAAATGTTGGTGGGTTTAAGGATTGTTACTGATACTGGTCAAAAACTATCATTGCCGCGAAGTTTTTCACGATATTTTGCCTTTTTGTTAAATGCCATGACCTTGGGTATAGGATTTATTATTGTAATGCTCGACCCTAAAAGACGAGCTTTGCACGACCATCTAGCAAAAACTAGAGTGGTACATGCACAATATGGGGTTAAGTATGAGCAAGAGTAAAGCATTGCGAAAACCTAACTGGTTACAAGCCCCCGTAGGTGGCGGTAAAGCTTACAAAGATTTGAGCGCATTGATACGCAACAATTCTTTACATACGGTCTGCGAGGAGGCTCATTGCCCCAATAAAGGGGAATGTTGGTCCCGGGGAGTGGCTACTTTTATGATTTTAGGAGATATTTGCACCCGCTCCTGTGCTTTTTGTAATATTAAAACCGGCAAGCCCCTACCCCCAGATCGCGATGAACCCCAACGCCTGGCACAAAACGCTCAATTAATGAAGCTGCGTTATTTGACTTTAACCAGCGTAGATCGCGATGATTTGCCCGATCAAGGGGCTCAGCATTGGTACGAAACTATCCAAGCGGTAAAAAGCCTTAGCCCCTCTATTAAAGTAGAGGCTTTAGTGCCTGATTTTCAAGGAAATACCGAACTTTTAGATAAAGTTTTGGCTGCTAAACCCGATGTGCTTAACCATAATTTAGAAACGGTGCCGCGTTTGCAAAAATCCATACGCAAATTTGCCAACTGGGAACATAGTTGGAAAATTTTAGAACATGCTCGTAAACAAGGTTTTATCAATAAAACAGGAATTATGTTGGGTTTAGGAGAAAAAAACCATGAGGTTTTTGAATTTATAGAATGCGCCGCTCAAGCACAAGTGGATATTTTAACCATTGGTCAGTATTTACAACCTAGCTCAGAACATCATTCAGTGGAACGCTATTATAGCCCTAAAGAATTTGCCGAATTTGCGCGTTTTGCCCAGGAACAAGGTATTTCCCACTGCGAAAGTGGTCCATTGGTACGCAGTTCTTGGCACGCCCAAGACCAATTTGAGCATCTGACCTAGAAATTCGTGCGTACTCCTAAACTAAGTAAAGCCTCTAAAAAGCTACTTTCACGAGCCCAGGCGATTTGCATAAATACGGTGATCCCCCTTTGATTCTGTTCTAAAGACACACCATAATCCCATAAAAGATCTAAACCTGGATTTAGGGTGCGCAAGCAAGCAATTTCTGCAAAAGCCCCCAAAGCGGTTTGGGAAAAATACTTGTGTAATGAGACATTTAGCAACGCAAACTGTGGACTTAAAATAGAGTTCGGCCAATACCCTGGTAAAATTTCTCCGCCTAATTTAAATAGTTCCCGAGAATTGTAGTTGTTTTTGCGAGGCCACAAAGTTTGATAACGCAAGTCTAGTTTTGCTGATAAACTTTGGGCTAAAGGGTAATACAACTCTCCTCGCCAATGAGTGGAGAAATATCCTTTATTAGCGCCATTTGGCCTTTGCCACCATTGATTTTGCGACTCCCACCGCAAGCCGCTACGAGTTAAAGGCACTTGGTCACGGCTGTCATATACTACGCTCACTTCTCCCCCTTGAGAAGCCCTTGTTTTTTCCATAGTCCGAGCCAAATAGCCCATACTAAAATGCCAATTATAATCGTATTGCCAGCCCAAAGCACCGTGAAAACCCCAATGATTTTCCACACTGTCTGCTTCTATATGCAAATCTAAGTTTAGATCCAAATGAGTGCTAAATAAGGCCCATTCTAGCCAATGCAATTGTAATTCTCTTGTATCATCAAGTTGCCGCCCCCATAGAGAAAAATCCCTACCTGCTCCACCAATATTGCGCAGATCTAAACGCAGCCAGCTTTGCCATTTTTTTTCAAAATCATCTTGAGCGTACATAAAAAAGCCCTCGACACTGCTATGGGCACGACTTTCTAAATCAAAAACTGGTATTAGTAAATTGCGATCAGCTTGGCGAAACAATTGCACTGAGTCTCCTACATGGAAATATGCTCGCCGTGCCAATAAGCGACGACTTGCCTCTAAGCTTGCCAAATTAGCTGGTTCTCCCCGTTTAATTAAAGCCATTTTAGATAAATTTTCGGGCTTAACTCCCACATTATTTTGAGATTGAGCATAATCCCATAGCCAAGCTTCTCCTTTGTGTAATTCCACTGCCACCATAGGCGCGCAATTTTGGTGATGAATTTTTATTTGTGCAAAAACAAAACCATGATTTTGATACCAAACCAGCAAATCATCTATTTTAGCCCGTAAAGCGCCATAATCGCCTAAATTTTCCCAAGAAGTGTTTTGCCACAAAGAATCGGAATTATCTTGAAGCGCAACTCGCTTTAACACGCTTTGGTCGGGGCAATAAACATTCTTAGCTTTGGCCTCACTGCACAAAAGAGACGACAAAATTAAAAACATCGCTAAATTTTTAAAAATCAAGATGCGCCTCCCCGCTTAATTTTTGGAACCAAGCACTAGCATCTCCACGCAACAAATAACTAAGACTAAATAAAAGACCGTCTTTGGCTGCATAGTCTGCAGTCAGTTCTATTCGATGGGTTATTCCTGGAGCATAGCCCTGACTAAGCCTATAGGGCGTTAAAGCATCGGCGCTTTGTAAATAAGCCCAACCGTACTCTATGCTCGCCACCGACAAACCATAGGGTTGCCATTGAATCAAAAGTCCTGGAATCCATAATTTGGTGTGTAAGTTGCCCCAAAGAGAGGCACCATCACTTTGTTGCCATCTAAAACTTGGCGCTCCTACCCAATGGGTTTTAAAATCCCAGAATAAGTAGTGTTTTTGCGACCAAGATGTCCAGCGCATTGCATTGGGAAGAGTCCTTTCTACCTGTTCTCGCTCACCAAAGCCTTGCCACCGCAAGTTTTTGTGCAATTGCCAATGCAAATCAATTTGCTGAAAACCCCGCGACTCGGCCCCCGCATAAGTTCCGCCAGATCTTTGGGATTCGCTCCCCCAGCTTAAAAGCGCATTTAATTTGCCAGAACTTGGGTGCCACCGAGTTTTTAAAGACCATCCATAAAGTCCATCCACAAGATTATTTAAATGGCTTTTTTTCCAAGGTAAGCTTCCCCAAAGCTTGGTGGTATCGCGGCCGTGCAATAAAAGACTTGCTCCTAAACTCAAATCTGCTAAAATTCCATGGCGTACAGCAAACTGCTCCCGCGGAAACCACCATAAATCAGCGCTAAATTGCGCATCAGCGGTGCGTATGGCCGCCAAAGAATCGTCCCTTATGCTTCCATCAAAAATATAATCCCCTTGATCTACACCCTCTATAAACTCTCCGCTAAGACTATCCCACACTACATCTCCCAAACCAGGCTCCACTTTTTTGTAAACTGGCCTAAAAAGCTGTTCTGCGGTGAGATCCATGCGATGCAAAAGGTTTAATTCCCATGCTCGATGCCACAAATCTAAGCGTTGCTCAGAAGCCCCCATATAATTTTGTTGGTATTCATTGCCATGCAACCACCATTGTCCCTGCACAAATGAATTCCAACGCCACCACCCTTCTCCCATATTAAAGCTTTGGGTCCATACCATTCTTTGCATTGAATCCACCAAATATTTATTTTTTAATTGCGCTACTCCTTCCCATTTTATATCTTCATGCAGATCTTGAAACAACCAAAAATCACTCTTAATCCCTGAATTTAACTCCCATTCATAATGCTCAGCTTTTGCAGGCTGTTCTTTTTGCGCTCCAAATACTCCACCATAAATTTGCAAATTATTTAAATAAGTCTGCATATTTAACGAAGATTGCCATCCGCTACTTTGCTGTTGCTTTTGCCAAGAATCTATGTGTGCAAGTTCCCAATCTACTTTGGATTTCGTTGTTTTGCGCTCCCAAAGCCAAGACCATCTTTGGGCATTCCAATCTTCACCATATTTATATCCCCAGTCAATCCTAGTGTTTAAATTTGCGCCCGGCCTAAGCCCCCAGCGTAATTGTTGATAATTTTTACTCTCTGCACTATCCAAATCTTTTAAATACCAATGTCGTTGTAAAATATGATTGTTCCAGTAATTTTGCAATCCATTAAAATTTAATGCACTAAAGCCTTCTTCTAAATGCATTCCCTGAACAGAAAAAGCAAAATTACGATTATTAGCTTGCCAACCCGAATCGCTTCCCAAATTATAACTCCACAAATTAGCTTGCTGATATGGATTATGAAACAACTCACTTTCTAACCACAAAAAGCTCGTTGGTTTAATAGCCGCTCCTGCCAACATTAACCCTCGGGGTGCTACTAGAGAATCTCCAGTTATATCTATAACTGATGCTCGTATATTGGCATATTTCCATTTTCCAAGTAAATCTATTCCCAAAAAATCTCTGCCTGAATCTTCTTCCCATTCTTCGTAAGTTACCACCACTTCATCTCGGCTAGACGGGCTATTACTTCCCAAAAAATCTAAAACACCACCCACATATTCCATGCGATAATCCACTCCCCGCTCCAATTTTTTACCCTGCCACCAAACCGTCTCAGAATTTGGAACCACCGCAACAAACTCATTGTTTTCACCAACTAAATAGCCTTGTCTTTGACCATCGTAACCTTGGAAAACTGTTGTTTTAGTGTGCGCTGAACTTTGTCCTAAAGCCACTTGACTTTTCACCTTTTTCCCTGCAGATTTTAAGCTAAATCCCGCCGTAGCATGGCTAAAATCATCTAAAAACGACCCCTCATGATTAAATTCTGTTTCACCTAAAGTAAAAATCACATTACCCTTATATAGACGCAAATACATGGCGCTAACATCTTGCAGAGTAGAAACTCGCAATTCTCCCACCGAAAGTCCTTCATCTACCAGCAGTCCCTCTAAATACCAGCCTGCGGCCACTTCTCCCTGCATTTGTAAGCGCAGCTCTTGTTGCACCTCAGAGCCACCCTCACCTACTACTACACGCATGCTTTTATGCCCATTTATCCAAAGAGAATCTTTTTCTTGAGGGGCTAATTGAGAGGATTTTTCATATAAAGCATAAGCATTTTTTTCAAGCATATCCCAAATTTTAACATCTACCAAAGACAAGCCCCTAGTTTCAGCAAAAACATTGGACAAAAAAACTAGTAGCAAACCAGTTAATATTCCTTGAGTTATTTTCGGCATGGATTTTCTTTAGCTAATACGCGAAACTGCACTGTTGACTTTAACTTGTCACCTTCAACAAAATCCACCGACCACTCCCCAGGTTGCATTTTTTTGTGGTCAGTGCTTATACACACAGTATCATAAGAACAGAGATGGCTAAAAACTAAAGTTGAGTCAAGAAACCAATGATGCATTAAATGAGTTCTATGGGAATGCTGTGAATAAGCGTAAATATTCTTTTTTACAGAAAAAACAGAATCTAAAACCAGCGGTTTGCCATCTACTATATGAGCACACATTGCATAAACTTCTTGTTTTGCGTTTAAATTATCCCCTTTATCTAAGTCTATGATGTTTTCTGGATCTAAAGTGTAAAATGCAATGCGGCTTAATAAATAAAGCACCACTAATATTAGACCCGCCCACACAGTTTTTCGTATTCGCCTGGAGGGCATCTAACTATTAACGAGAAAGGTTGTTTGAACTATCTTGAGTAAAAGCTGGAACAGCATCTATAAGAAGTTCCACTAATTTTGTGCTATAGGAATCAATATTCTTTGGCAATCTATCATCAGGATACACTTGCATTAAAAGGATGGAATTGCCCACCGCAGAAATATAAACAGAGCGAGATTTCCCCAAATAAGACACCGCTTGAAAACCAGGCTCCCCTAAAATCATGCCTATTTGTTGAGCAGAATCAAATGAAGCAGTACATAAGACCGATAATGTCGATGATTCTTTCTCTATTTCGCCAGCTTCTGCAATAACAGCACCATCACGATGCGATAATAGCACATATTCGCAATTAGTGCTTTGTCTATATGCTTGAAGTAAAGCTTGTATTTTTACAGCATCAGCTGCGTAAATTGAAAAATCATTCATGTTTTATCCTTATCTTTAGGGATATAAGGTCTAAGCTCAATTTCTTCTTCGGGCATTTTTAGATTCAAAGGGGTATTTAAACCTGTACCACTACCGATGCGAGGAACGCCAGTGCTAGGTTTTGATTTTGAAATCTTAGGTGCTTTAAAAGGAGAAGCAGCCATGGGAGTTTTAGTTTTTTTATCTTTCTTAGCTTCAGAATCAGAGGTTGAAGGTGCATTAATTGGCTTAAATGCAGATACATTCACACTTTCCGCTTTATCAGAAAAAGACTTAATAACTTTCCGCAACACCCCGTGATTTCTATTAAATTCTTCTATGACTAACATAGAAATAGCTTTTAAAGTAGAGATTACCCCTTTTCCATTATGTGCTGTAGCCGCGTACCAAGGCAAACCATCAGGGTTTAATTGCTCATTTAATTCTTCTACAGAAAAAATATCATCTAAATCGCGTTTATTATATTGAATAACCAAAGGCAAATTATCTAGTTTCAAATTGTTTTCTTGAATATTTTGACGCAAATTCTGTAAACTCTCAATATTTTCAGCCATGCGAGAGCGCTGGGAATCAGCCACAAAAACCACCCCATCAACGCCACGCAGTACCATTTTACGAGTGGCATTGTAATATACTTGACCGGGAACAGTATAAAGTTGAAACTTGGTTTTAAAACCTTGGATGCTGCCTAAATTTAAAGGTAAAAAGTCAAAAAACAAAGTACGATCCCCTTCAGTAGATAAAGATATCATTTCTGTTTTTTTATCGCGTGGTATTCTTTGGTGTACAACTTGTAAATTAGTAGTTTTCCCGCTTAAGCCAGGTCCATAATAAACTATTTTACAAGAAATTTCACGCGTACCTCTATGCAATGTAGCCATCTATATTCCTAAATCCATTCCAAAATAAAACTTACTGTTACCAAATTCTAAAAAAGTGTCCCTTTATGAAATTTAATCAAAAAAAAGGTGGCCGGAGCAATTCAGACCACCAAAACAAAAAAAACGAGCTTTTAATCAAATGAATTGATGATTTTAGAAACTTTTGCTTTATAATTTGCTGATTTATTAACTGTAAAACCAGCACGACCTTTTAAAGCAGCCTTGTCCATCATGCTAAACAAGTTTGGCATTTCTTGAAGCGCTTCTTCTTTAGTTTCAGCGGTTCTAATAGTTTTTAAACTGGTACGAATGGCTGAGCGGACAGCTTTATTTTTTTCCTTGGCCTTAGCTTCTTTGCGAAGCGTTTTTTTATATGAACTATGATGTGGCACTTAAAACTCCATTATAAACTTTGAATTTTTCATAATTTAGTAAAAAAAAATAGTCAGTCAAGACCGCAACATCGAAAAACAAATTGCATAAACCAACGCCAAGGGCTTGGAAATAGATTTGTTAAAAAGGCTAAACATTCTACTGCAATTAAGAACAATAAAGGCCAACTTCCATAACGCAAACACATAAAATCGTATTTTGCAGACCATTTGCGAGGTAAAAGCGTTGAAAATATTTTAAGACCATCTAAAGGATAAAGTGGTAATAAATGGAAAAACCCCAAACTCAAATTAACTTTTAATAAAACCGACAAAGATTTTGCTCCTAAAGTGGAATTTCCTAAATACTTTAGCAACCACCACGATAAAAAAGCAATAAAAAAATGAGTTAAAGGGCCACTTAAGGCTATCAAAAAGCTAGACACCCTAGAATTTCTAAATTTAGATGCATTACAGGAATAAGATTTTGTCCAACCCACTCCTAAATGTGCAAGTGATAAGATTAAAATGACTATAGCTCCCAGCAGGTCAAAATGTTGACGAGGATTTAAACTTAAAGCCCCTGACTCTATGGCCGTATCGTCTCCACAAAAATTCGCCACCAAGGCATGTACTACTTCATGTATAATCAGTGAAAAAGCTGTTATAATGAAAAACCAAGCGCTGGTGTTTAGATAAAAAGACATGCTTTTAAATAATACAAATATTTTAATTATAAGTGCTAAACAAAAAGAGCCCCCAATCGGGAGCTCTTCAGAATTTAAAATATTATTTGATGCTTATAATTCTGGAGGCATGCTGTCCATAAGAACTTACGCGCACCACATAAACCCCTTGTTTTAGTTGAGGTAAGGCGATGTAATTCACACCTGCTTCCAAATGATTGTTTTGGTTAAAAAGCACTTGGCCATAGATGTTATGCACAGAGACTTTGACCATTCCGCTACGAGTGCTTTGCAAACTTAAACCCGATGCTACAGCCTTGATGCTCATATTTTGCACCACATTATTTTCTAGTACGGGGGTGTTATTACCACTGCCAGTACTGGGCGTATAACCTACAAACTCAATGCCAGAGATTGTAATACTTCCAGTTCCGCCAGTGGACTCTTTCAGTTCCCATTTAACTTGCTTGGTAGCTGCCATATTTATGGCTTTAACTTGAGTTCCTGAAACCCAATCTGGTTGCGCTAGAGTGCTAATAGGAATAGTTACCGTGGTCAGGGTTGCTTGTGGGGTTAAATCTATGCCATATTCAGCTCCATCGCCTAAGCCTGTTTGTTCCAAGGCCATGCGGATATTACCCGAAGACTTATAAGTTAATTTGATTGCAGTAACAGCACTTAAGTTTTCAGTTCCTGTGGTTTTTAACTGCATCATCATACCCACAAAAGGATATTCTAAATCAGCACCTTCCACCCATGTAGGTTCTGCCAATACTGTCATATCTGCTTTGGCTACATTAATTCCGCCTTCAATGACTACAGGACTTTCGCCAGCATCGGGTGAAACGGTGGAGCCAATCTTATCTACATATACGCCCCAAATATTAAAGTCACCTACATAACCTTCTTTAGTGGTGCCAGGAGTTGTAGTTCCGCCGGGCGTTGTATTTCCACCGGGGGTAGTTCCGCCACCACTTTCAGGATTATAACCAACAAACTCTAAACTTTGGATAGATATACTTCCTGTTCCACCAGTGGACTCTTTGAGTTCCCATTTAACTTGCTTGGTAGCTGCCATATTTATGGCTTTAACTGTGGCCCAAGATGGTTGCTCGAGGTCGGTTATGGCTATGATTACCTCACCATAACTAGCTTGAGGAACTAAATCTATACCATATTCATTACCATCAGTCAAACCTGTTTGTTCCAAGGCCATGCGAATATTACCCGAAGATTTATAAGTTATTTTGATTGTTTTAACAGCACTTAAGTTTTCGGTGCCAGTTTTCTTAAACTGCATCATCATACCCACAAAAGGATAATCTAAATCGACACCTTCTTCCCACTTAGGCTCTGCCAATACTGTCATATCTGCTTTCGCAACATTTTTCCCGTTTTCAACCACCACAGGAGATTCACCCTCGTCTGGTGAAACAGTAGAACCAAGTTTATCTACATAGACACCCCAAATGTTGAAACCGCTAACATAACCTTCTTTATCAGAGCCACCAGGTGTGGTATTACCACCTGGATTAGTATTGCCGCCAGGGCTGGAGGAGCTAGAGGAGGTGTTTCCACCGGGATCGGTATTACCGCCAGGGCTGGAAGAACTAGAGGAAGTATTTCCGCCAGGAGTAGTTCCAGAACTACCGCTAGCATCGCCTTTACCACCTATGCAAACCACATCGTCAATGGCCAAATCACCGCTTAAACCAGTTTCGCCTTGTACTTGCCAACTAAAGGCTTTAACACCGGAGCTATTTATATCCGCTGTTGGTGCAGTGGGACCCCAGTTTTCTTGGAATAAATCGTTCCAACCTAAGCTTACAGTTGTCCAACTTGTTGCGTCAGACTGCTCAAGACCATGATAATTAAAATCTTCTACAGAATTTGATTCTACACGGAAACGGTGGGCAGAACCTTTGTATTTATATTGAATTTCAGTGCAGGAACTTAAATCGTGATATTTCTCGTCGGCACGCAAATTCATACCTAAACCCACAAAAGGATCGTGTTCAAAAGTACCTTGATCTAAGCTGTAAGTAATTTTAGCAGAATAACCTGTGCTACCAGGAGCGCCACCAGCTGTAGGACTAAACAATATTTTTTGAGGAGTTTTGGCAGTTAAAGGACTAACTGTAGAATTGGCACCATCTTCGTGATCATTATAGGTGTACCATTCTCCGCCCCACTTGGTAATATGATCGCCGTCTTCTAAGTCATCGATAATATCACTACCAGTAGCTTGACCAGGACCAGTGTTTCCTGTACCGCTACCTGGGGTATTAGTTGCCAAATTAGGCATATTACCAGTAATTAACAAAGCATTGAGAATTTGCAAACCACCATGGTAATAGGCATTACTAGCATTAATAGACATCAGTGCAGTATAAGCAGAATTCAAATAGCTTTGATTAGCCGAATTGGTTAACATAGTGCTGGCAAACGCACCAGTAAAACCACCAGTAGAATAATTATGCATAGCATTACCAGAAGATCTATTAAATTCAGAACCTATATTGCTGGGATTGGGGTATTTACTTTTAATCCAATTGGCCATTTTATCCATCATAAGCTTAGCATCGCTATGCCCATACCACAAATAACCCATGGATACGCGCCAGGGAATACGAATACCTTCGTAACCAAATTCGTCTGGTCCATTCACAGAACCATCTTTATTACACCAATCCGAATGTAAACCTGTAGTTCCATGTTGATTAGCTTTCATCATAGTATAGTTGTCAGCTAAGGCAGCTGTCCATCTGCTAGCGCCAGCGTTGTCTATGCTTTTAAATAAATCCATGTGAGCAGGAGAAAAATAGCTGGGATTATATTTGGCATTCCACATATCTCCTGGTTTCAAAATATGAGGCGAGTTGCTTTCGATTTCGTGGGTGCGAATCCTTCCAATCAAATCTTTAGCATCGGCCATATAGCTTTTATTGTTTTTAAACTGATATGAGCCCATAGCTAAAGCAAAAGCCACATCTAAATCTCCATCGGTGGCACCATTACAATCGTTACCATTGCAACTCGTGTTAAAACCTTGAATTTTCCAGTTCATCAAGCCATTGGCATTGCGACGATTTTTGTAATAATTCCAAAGTTTATCGAACTGGGACTGATAACTTTTACTGTTATCAGATAAATACACCATAGCTATCATAGCATAGGCTATGCCTTCGGACACGGTATAGTCTGGCTGGTCAAATTTAATACGAGCCTCGTTACCTTCCTCCACATAATGATTACCTAACCAACTATCAAACTTACTTTTGATGGTGGTGGCAGAAGCATTGGTTGCTATTATCCCCCTGCCGTCATAATTAGAATTTTGCGGAAAAGGGTGATTTACCGCCCAAGCTCCAGTAATTGCTAGGAGCAGAATACCCATAAATATTTTTTTCATGATAACCTCATCACATTTGGTTGGTTTATAATCCAACAATCCCTAGCATAAGATATATATTCTTAATTGGAATAAACCAAGTAAAAAAAGCTTTGCAATACAATTATTTTAATGATGTCTTTAAGAGATATAGGTTTTGTCTTGCCAAGCTATACTTGCGCTCAAATTGGGTGATGGGGCTAGAAGTTTGCAAACTGCGAAGCTCGGGGCGAGGGTATTGGGAAATTTCTAGGGCCCGGGCAAACTCTTGGGCGTAAATTTCCCAATTGGTGCGCAGCTCCAACTGGCCGCCCAATTGCAGCAACCAGCGCCACGCCGGGTGGCCATGCCACCGCCTGCGGAGATGCGTCTTTTTGGGCCACGGGTTGGGATAAAGTATAAAATGATATTGCAATTTTATCCCTGCTTGGGCCATTAAGCCCCACAAGTCCACCAAATCTGCGCGTATAATCTTTGCATTTAAGGGCAAAACGGGGCTTAAAGCCAAGCGGGCCGCCGACTTGTCAACGCCCAAAACCCTGGCCTGGGGGAACTTCTTCGCTATATTATAAGTGCTTTCCCCTTGGCCGCAACCAGAGTCTAAAATAAGATTATCACCGCAAAACCAGTCTTTTACGATGGCAAAAGCTGTGCGTGTGTGCAAAGCAGGAGGGCGCAAATATTCGTTTTCCAAATTTCTGCGCACCACCGCATCTAAATCTGGGTGCATTCCTTTTTGATTGGAACTTACCGCACGGGCTTCAAACATCTTAGTCTTGGGTCAACAAGCTCAGTAATTCATCGTCGCGACGCTCTGGATTTTGGTTGTATTCCTCATTATCTTGATGCAAAGATTCCCCTTGGGAAATAATGCCAAAATCCAAGTTTTTGTAGTTCCAATAGCTGTAACCTATGCGATTTTCTCGCAAAATTTCCAAAAACTCTCGCAACCAACGCATACGAGCTTGGCGCTCCACCTGAGCAAACACTCCAAATTCATTGCAAGCCACAGGAACCTTGTACTTTTCCTGAAAGTCTAGCACCGGTTGTAAACTGTGGCGCAAGCGGTCCTGATCCCAAAACCCCACCTCGTGGGGCAAATTATTTTCTGTTTGCGGTGGAGCCGGATATTCTCCTGGCCAAGGACGGCGTTCTTGGAAGAAATCTCCAGCTATCCACGGGGCTAATTGATGAGTGAAAACTATGGGTGTGTAACAGTGAAAACTGTAAAGCACATTGTCATCTTCCACCGGAGTTAAATGCGCAAATTGCGAAGCGTTGTTCCACAAATTTGAGCCCACCACTATGGGGGCATGGGGCGCAAAATGGCGAATTTCTGCGAATAATTCATCTTTCACTTCGTTCCAAATTTCTGCATTGGGCGCCACAGGTTCGTTTAATATCTCTAATAAAACATGACTGTTGCCGCCGTAACGCTCGGCTAAATGAGCCCACACCTTCTTAGCTTGTTCCCTGTATGACGGATCGCTAAAAAACTTTTGGGGAGTGGTGGTTCCACTGTGAAAATCATGTCCTGGACACTTATGTAAGTCTAAAATCACATTTAAACCACACAAACGCCCCCAATCTATGGCTTTATCAAGCAAAGAAAGTACATCTTCACGGGGTTCTAGGGTTTCTTCGTCAAAGACATTGGCATAATCCACCGGCAAACGAATATGATCAAAGCCCCACTCCTTGACTTGTGCAAAATCAGCAGAGCTTAAAAACGACTCAATATGAGGCAACATTCCTGGGAATGTATCTGGATCTTTTTCTTGAATGGCGTCAATCTGGCTAAACCATCCACCAAAATTGACGCCGCGCATATTTGATATAATCATTAATTGAATATACTTATAACTTGCCGTAAAAGCACTTTAGAGTTTTGTTGAATTTGAACTATCACCGCTCCTTGAGTTTGCATGGCGATATTAAACTCATTTGCTCCTGAATTTAATGAAATATTTTGCTGGTGCAGTACTTTTCCGCTTAAATTTCTTACTGTTATATGAGCTACTCCCGCTTCGGCCATAATTTGACCATGCAAAACACCCGCCTGCACACTAATTTTCGAAGACTTTTTAAGGTTTTCACTTTTAGTAAATACGGAATTTTCGCCAAATAATTTGTGGGTGGTGCTTTGCCACTCTTTATCGCTGGGAACATCAACTACATCAATAACTTTAAGCTTTTCCACATTCCCACCATTGGGGTACGAAGCGCTACTAAAATCATATAAGGTATCTCTAGTACCATCGGATTTTACAAAACAGATATAGTCTAAATATATGGTTCCCCTAAAGCCATGGGAATACATTTGCAAGGCGAAGAAGTCAACATTTTTCGCATCCGCAGGCACCAGTTTGCCATCTTGATCTTCACCCTCAGCTAATTCCACAGTGTAGTTTTTCCATTGATCAAAAGCCACTTCGCCTAAGTTTCCTTCACGCCAAGTCCAATTATCGGACATGGTTACCAAATTCATATCTATAAAGCCATATTGCTCCACTCCGGCGGAATCATAATTTCTTTCGCCGTTTACATAGGCGCGGACTTCTATGGATTTATATTGACTAAAGTCCTTGTTTATTACCCCTAAATCCACTTGTCCAAATGATGAATCTTTGGCAGAATAGAGAACTTTCAAAGCTCGACTATTTTTTTCTCCAGGATCCACCACAGTGAAATCCAGGGCTTCGCGCATGGCATTTACCACTTGCCAATCCACTATTTCCCCAGAATTACGATCAATCACGGTCATATTGTGGTTCCCCAAATAGCCCGTATCCCATATTACCGCAGTCAAATTGTTTTGCTTGCCCGCTTTTACCACATATTTGTAAAAAGCTGCACGGGATTTTAAATGCAACTCTAGGTCTTTTCCTGTTAAATTTATACGTTTAATGGCACCAATTTCGCCAATAATCATAGGTACGCCAGAAAACTTATTATTAAGATTGCTGAAAACTTGATCTACAAAGGCTTCTTCCCCCCAATTGGGGTTATGATCCTTATCGGTGGTAGAATGGTTGCCTTCCCCCCAATAGTAATGCGGTTTACCCCAACTGGCAGCTTCTTCCATAAGGGTAAATTGATAGGGGTAAAAATGCACTTCGAGCATTAAGCGATCGGCGATGATATCGGTGGGAAAATCAGATTTGCTCATGATATTAGTGGTGAGCTCGGGATCGGTGCGAGGCCCTTGGATAATCAAGGTACGAGAAGCGTTATTGCCCCCAGTGGCCCGCACGGTATCTACAAATACTTGATAATAAGACTTGAGAATTTCTAAAACACCGGAATCAAAAGAATTTTCATCAAAATTTTGCATACCAGGCTCATTGGCCCCGGCAAACATCAATTTTTCATCATAATCTTTGAAAAACTCTGCGATTTGCCCCCAATAAACCTTTTGCTTGCGCAAAACTGTTTCCTGAGATTCTGGCAAAAGATTTTCTTCGAGCCAACCGCCATCCCAGTGGCTGTTAAGCACCACATACATATCGTTGTTGATGCAGTAATCTACCACGATTTTTATGGTATCTAGCCAACCCTGACGGATTTTCAAAGTGTTTTGATCGGCATAGGAATCCCAAGCCGCAGGGATGCGAATCAAGTTAAAGCCCGCTGCTTTCACTGAATCTATAAGTCTTTGGGTGGGCATGGGGTTGCCCCACAAGGTGAGATCTCCAGGGACCTCCATGGTGTTGCCAATATTCCAGCCCATGGTAAACTTATCAGCTATTTGCTGGGCTGGGGGTAAAACATTTTGCGAATAGGCAACAGAAAAAAACATAGCTGCTGCTATTAGTGTGGTAAACATTCGACTCATAACCATTCCTCATCCCTACTTACTACACAAAATGGATATGTTTAAATAAATATAAGTTTTTTATGCAAAAAAGGGCGCGAATTTTCGCACCCTGTATTAAAATTAAAGTGTAAGTTTATTATTTAGGAGGAGTGTAAGCTCTTTTAACACAGCGAACGGATAGTCCATGAGTCCTTGCTTCGTCATGCTTATTAATTCTTTCAACAAAATTATATGACCATCCTACAGTAGGTCGATCTGGAGGCCATGCACTATCTATCCACCAATATCCTGTATGACCTTCTTTCTCAAACTTTTGGTGAGACCCGTTAAGAACCCCCCCGGGTTTGGCATTAAAACCCGACTTATTGGTTCCATTACCAGGTGCCCCTACAAAATATTCTTCTGGCCACCCCGTGGTGCTTTTAAAATCCCTAACATCTGTATAAGCAGCCATTATATTATCCCACGACTCCGAAGAAGCTGGATCCCATCCAGTGGGACAATTATCTCCATGCAAAGAGAAGGCAGCCATATTATTATAAAGCACACCGTATTTTTCATAATTTGCGTTGTTTTTGGCAGTGCTTACATTGGTACCATTATAGCCATAGACATAGTACCTTGCTTGACTATAAGAAGTATCTGTAGGTTTATGGACCTTATTGGGCAAATAGGCTAAGTTTTCAGTAAACCACTGATATTCACCAATTAGCTTCCAGTTGTATTTGTTTCCATCCCTAGAATCTGTTACGGTGCCGCTTAAAGCTACAATTTTAGCGGTGATATTTACTTCATTAGAGGGCATTTTCAAACTAGCAGAAGCTTTGGTACTATCGTCAAGGTACATGGCACCAGGCCCAGTCCAATAAATAAATTTGTGATTAGATTTAACACTAACACCAATATTTACTGCGGCGTTGGCTGCGTATTTACCACTTCCAGTAACCGTTCCTCCTGCAGCTAAATCAGCTGTAAGATTTAGTTGGTAGGCCTGGGTAAAATTAGCTGTTATCTTTAGGTTACTATCAGGCATTATCACCCTAGTATTAGCATTATTGGCATCAACAATAGCGCTGTTAGCAGCCCAACCCAAAAATCTGTAATTGGGGTCCACGGTTGTTCTTATACTTACGGTGTCACCAGGACCATAAATGCCATCCCCCCCAGTAAAGGTAGCTGCCCCAGCAGGATTAGCCTCAATGGTTATTTTTAAATTGGGAGCGAAATTAGCCACTAAGTTAACAGGAGCATCGGGCATAGAAAAGCTTAAAGGGTTTAGAGTGCTATCCTCTAAAAGATGTACATCACCACTCCAGTGACTAAATCTGGTTAAAGAATCGTTGGGGTAAGCGGATATAGAGATTACTTTATGCTGAGGATAATGACGATCGCCATTTTTAGCACTGGTTGTAACACCAATAGAACCTTTTCCTTGCACACCAACAGAGACTTTGTGTCTAATGACATCTCCCTCTACGCAACGGACAGAATGCCCTAAAAACTCACGATCAGTGGCTGAAACCACAGCTAAATCTTTGGATAAATTAAAATAATAAACGCTGTCGGCGGTTTTGGTACTTGACCACCAGTAGGCCTGACTATTGATTTGGTCAAAATCAAAATTACTATTCAAATAACCACCAGCTAAAGCGCTGAAGCCCATGAAATTATTGACTTTACTACTATCGTTCCATGTGTAATCTTGGCGCAACATTTTGCTGGCTGATTTTTCACCTTGAGCAATCTCTACCAGGTCTTCCCACTCAGTTTTTGTGGGCAGGCGCCAGCCGTTGGGACAGGCATCTAAAGCTGATTGCCAATTATAAAGCGTTCCATAAGTTATGTAATTAGCACTTTCTTTTGCTTCTGTTGTAGAGTTTCCATAGTAATCATACACATGATAGCGGTTAGCAATGCTACTGGTTTCAGAAACGGTACGAACTGAGGGAAGGTAATCAAGATTTTTGCTCAACCATTTTGTGGAACCGATTTGCACCCAGGAATACTTTTCGCCACTTATGCTATCCTGAAATTCGCCGGCTAAGCTATTTTCAAAGATTATACTATCTATATCTGAATTAACATCGTAGCTAGCAAGCTCTACGCCATCTTCAAAAAAACGCAAACTGTGAGATGAATGGGTTTTTACCACAGCTATGCTATCTATTTCTGCAACAGCATACTTGTCTATTACAGTATTGTTCTTGATTATGTATAGATGATGGGGTATTTCTAAAGTTACAACCGGTGATGGCAATGACCAAGAAAAAGCCAATACTACCATCAGCATTAATGACATTAAAAAATTAGAATATTTCATTTTAGCCTCTTATTTCACTACAAAGGTGCTGCTGTAGTTGATACCATTACTGCGAATTTTGCAAATATATAAGCCTGACTTAAATTGAGTCACATTTATATTTGTAATGCTTTGATCAGCACTAAAACCCTGCACTAAATTTCCTTGTAAATTGTACACATTGATTTTAGCCGGTCCATTTAAACCGCTTATTTGCAAGTTTGCACCTTGAACGGTTACTTTAACATTTTGTGCTAAAAAACCTGGGTGCATGGTGCCCACGGTGGTTTCACCGAACTTCATAAATTTAACATCGTCCAACTTGTGAGAATTTTCTTTGCCATTTGCTGTAATCACTAATTTGCCATCTTTAAAAGTTAACTTTTCAAGCTTGGAAAACTCGTAAGTGGCTTCTTCTTTGCCTAGATTCACTCGTAAATCTAAATCGCTCGCGTGTATTAAAGCAAAAACGCTTAGTATTAAAAAGAAAAAAGATGTTTTTTTAAGCATAGAATACTCCTTTAGTATTTTTTACAAAGGTAACAATCGGAGGCTTAGTTTTGTGGAAAATAAAATTAACCTCACAATTATGTGATATGCATCACACTATAACACTCGCCAACTTTGACGCCAAATTGTATAATTCAGCTAATATCATCGAAAAAAAGCATAACTTCGCTGATGTTTTCAGCACCTAAAATCCATTGTACCAAGCGGTCAAAACCTAAAGCTACCCCAGAGCAAGGGGGCAAACCATGGTGCAATGCTGCTAAAAAATTATAGTCTATGGGAGGCAATCGTTTTCCTAAGACTTTTCTTTTTTGCAAATCCGCCTGGAAACGATGTTTTTGTTCCCCAGCATCCACCAATTCTTCGTAACCATTGCACAACTCTACCCCTTGAATGTAAAGCTCAAAGCGGCGACTGCGCAACTCTCCATGTTCATTGTGATCCACTAAAGCTAGAGCCGCCATTTCTGGAGGATAATCTACGATAAACTCCATGGATTCTGCTCCCAAACGAGGTTCCACCAACATGGTAAACAGATAATCCACCCATTCCTCTAAATTTGCATTTTCTAACTGAGGAAATTTATGCTGATCTGCAAGGCTCTTAAAATCTTTGATTTCAGCGCTATTTACATCAATTTGCGCATATTTTTGCCAAGCTAAATTCCAGGGAGTTTTTACATAGTTTTTTTGTAACCAGGCTTTTTTAGTAGCTCCACCATGCACCGCACCCAAAACGCGTACCAATTCTGCCACTTCATCCATTAAAAACTCCCAATCACGCCCCACTCTATACCATTCCAACATGGTAAATTCGGGATTATGTTGGGATCCCACTTCGCCATTGCGAAAAACATGACCCAAGGAATATATGCAACCAAAATCCGCTGCCAATAAGCGTTTTAAGTGAAACTCTGGCGAAGTTATCATAAATCTTTGGGGATAACTGCCTTTTTTGGTTGTATTTGCACCATAATCCACAAAATAATCTGCTGCAAAGTAATCTAAATACGGATCTGTACCCATGGCGCGAGAAAGCACGGGCACATCTACTTCTAAAACATTTTTTTCTACAAAAAAAGACCTGATTGCATTAATCAGATCTAATCTTTGCCGCCACACTTTTAGCGAGGCCGAAGGCCGCCATGGGGCTTCTTGCTTATTTGGAGCGTTCCACATATTCACCGGTGCGAGTATCTACTTTAATACGAGTTCCTTGCTCGATGAACAGAGGGATTTGCACTTCAGCTCCGGTTTCCAAAGTTGCTGGACGCATGACATTACCAGAGGTATTGCCTTGCACTCCCGGGGGTGAATCCACAATCAATAAATCCATAAATGTGGGGGGAATAACTTCTATGGGTTTGCCATCGTACCAAGTAACTTCTACATCGCAGCCATCCAACAGCCATTTTTCGGCACCAAACATGGTGTCTAAACCTATTTCTACAGTTTCCATGCTTTGTTTATCCATAAAATGATAGTTTGTTCCATCATTGTATAAATAGGTCATATCTGTGGTGTTAACTTCTGCCTCTTCTACAGTTTCTCCGGATCTAAAAGTTCTATCAATAGTGCGACCTGTGAGCAAATTTTTCACTCGAACCCTATTAAAAGCCTGACCTTTACCAGGTTTTACAAATTGATTTTCCACAATCATATAGGGTTGCCCATCGATCATTATTTTTAATTTTTTACGAAATTCATTAGTACTTACTGTTGCCATTAAATTCCTACCTTATAGTTAATTAATCTTAAAAATAACTTTTATACTGCTTTATCCAAATGAAAAACCAAACAAATTGGCAAAACGAGCTTAAATCTTTGTTACGCAGCCCTCAACAATTGGCAGATTTTTTAGGGATTTCCATAAAAAAATGGCCACAGGTTTGGGAAAATAACACAAGCTTTCCATTGTTACTAACCAGACATTTCGCCAAAAAAATAGACCCTGAAAACAATTCTGATCCACTTTTGCTACAAATTTTGCCCACCAAAAGCGAAAACACACTGCAAAACAATTTTTGCTCTGACCCCGTGGGGGATTTAAACGCTGTACAAAAACCAGGAATTTTACAGAAATACCATGGTAGAGCTCTAATTATGCCCACGGCCACCTGCGCGCTTAACTGTCGCCATTGCTTTAGAAGAAACTTTCCCTACGCAGATCAAAAAGCTAATAATCTCCCACAAAACTTAAAAGAATGGTTGCAAAATCAAGCAAATATTTCTGAAATCATTTTAAGCGGCGGCGACCCACTTTTAGCTTCAAATCAGCAGTTGGCAGAGATTTTCAAAGTATTAAAAGACTCTTCTGTAAAAAAAGTCCGCATTCACACGCGCTTAGTTACGGTTTTACCCCAGCGTTTTGACCAAAACTTTTGGAAAACCCTCGATATTTTGCCACAAAAAATCATATTAGTTAATCATATTAATCATGCCCAAGAACTAGATGCAGATTCTTTAACAATATTTGGCAAAATGCGAGAGAAAGGCATATTCCTACTAAATCAATCGGTTTTACTTAAAGGAATTAACGATAATTCAAAAGTATTAGCTGAACTCTCTGAAGCATTGCTAAGTCAAGGAGTTTTGCCCTATTATTTGCATCAACTTGACCGCGCCCAAGGTACCCAAGGATTTGAAGTGGATACAACTACAGCATTAAAAATCATGGATAAACTACGCCAAATTCTTCCTGGATATTTAGTTCCAAAATTTGTGCAAGAAGTTGCGGGTTTAGCTTACAAACAGCCACTATTTTAGGCTATTCTCTTACAGAGCTTTGTAAACTTTCTATGGAGCGGCGGAAAGATGGTTCTTTTTCCATATTTTCTTCAACAGTTTTAATAGCATGGACCACAGTGGAGTGATCGCGATTTCCAAAACGAGAACCTATGGCCTTTAAAGATAAATGAGTGGATTTTCTCATCAAATACATGGCCACTTGACGCGCTTGGGCAACTTCTTTAGTACCGCGACCCTTAGCGACTAGCTTGTCATCAGAGACAGAAAAATGCTCCGAAACCACCCCTATAATAGAGTCTATATTTGCCTTGCGCTGAATGGTGGGCACAATTTCTGCCACCGCTTCTTTGGCTAAGAACATATCTATATCTCTTTTGTGAACGCTAGTTAAAAGGGTTAAACGGCGAACCGCTGACTCCAGCAAACGCACATTGCCTTCAATGCTTTCTGCCAAATAAGCTATGACCGTCTCATCCATTTCAATGTTTAAGGATTCAGATTTTTTGCGTAAAATCGCCTCTCTGGTTTCCACATCAGGGGGCTGAATATCTACGGTCAAACCCCAAGAAAAACGAGAAACTAGACGATCTTGCAAATTTTGAATTTCTGAAGGGGGCACATCAGAAGACAACACTATTTGTTTGCCAGAATGATATAAGCTGTTAAATATATGGAAAAACTCATTTTGGGTTTCTATTTTCCCGCTTAAAAACTGAATATCATCAATTAGCAACACATCTACTTCATTGCGATAATAGTTGGTCATCTCATTAATACGGTGGTTTTTTAAACTCTCTACATATTCCCTAGAAAAATCTTCGGCGGTATGATAACGCACTTTTTTAGAGGGGTGGTTTTCGAGCACATAATTACCCACCGCTTGCAACAAATGAGTTTTTCCTAGCCCTGTACCTCCAAAAATCAACATGGGATTGTACTTTCCACCCCCAGGATGTTGGGCTACGGCATAAGCAGCAGAATATGCGAAGCGAGATTTATCACCTACCACAAAACTCTCAAAATTATAATGAGAATTCATGGCCACACTATCCACCATAGAAAAGGTTGGACCTGGGTTTTTTATCACCTCAGATTGGGGATGTTTAAACTCAATATTTATTTGAATACCATTAACTTCTTGCCAAGCCATTTCCACTAAAGCCTTATAAGATTGGTATTGGGGCAAATCTAAGTGAGATGGCACTAAAGCTACTACATCTCTTTCATTTATTTCTAAAAGTTTAAGCTCAGTAAATAAATTTGCAAAAACTTCAGCCGAAAGCTTAGCTTGCAAATTTTCCAGACATTTATTCCACATTTTATCAACAGAAGACATACAAAAACAAATATAACACATAGAGTGAGTTATTTCTATTATTGTGTCCATGGATTATGTGCCTGATTTTTTTAGAGAGCAATTTTGGTTGCCATTGCCCTTCACGGCATTGTTAGTTATATGGTCATGGATATACACTTATCCCGTTTATTTAGAAAAAAGGATTCGCGATAAAAGAAGTCCAAAATTATGGATTTATATTCCCAAATGGTGGCAGGGAGTCATCAAAGCCTTGGCTTCCCCTATTTCTATGCTTTTATTGTTTATTTCCGCTTATTTGTGGATAGCTGCTTTAAGCAACCTTACTACCAATAAAATAATTTTAGCATTGGTTTTTATAATTTGTTGCGGTATTCTTTTTATCCTGCGGCATTTTGCTATGAAACAACATTATGTTTTACAAAGAGAGTGCTATTTTCACGATTACAAACGCATTGCTTATGAAGCCCATACCCGTGGCAAATCGCCTAGTGAAGTAGAATTGAAAAATCTCTGTATGTATGAGCACCAACAAAATATGCGCAAAGCTGACCAAAGTGGCCGTTTAAAGCGATATTTAAAGGTTAAAGCCAAAAGTGAAAAAGAAGTCAATATTTTAGACGACAATTTGGAATAATATGATTAAAAGCGAATTTATTAGTGATGCAACCCTGAGTAATAGCAAAGAACAGTGGCAATTTGCCGAAGATATTTTACAAAAAGTATCGCGCACTTTTGCTTTAAATATCCAAGTTTTACCCACCCGCCTCAGAAAACCTGTACTTTTGGCTTACTTGTTATGCCGCATCGCCGATACCATCGAAGATGATCCCGACTTAAGCGCCGATGCCAAGGAATATTCTTTAAGGCTTTTTTCGCAAATTTTCACAGATGCACAAAACTCTACAGAACATTTAAATTTGTTCATAGAATCAATTCCCGAAACTTGGACATATAGCGAAATCCCCGATCAGTTTTTATGCCTTAAACTTCCTTGGATCATGCCTTTATACAATAATTTTTCCCAGAATATTAAAGATCCTATTATTCAGTGCATAAAAGAGATGACCGTGGGAATGGCGCAATTTGCCCGTCGCCAAGAAGACAGCGCCCACGATTGGTTAAGCATAAGCTCGGAAGCAGACCTAGATAACTACTGCTATCATGTGGCGGGAGTGGTGGGAAATATGCTTTGCGACTTATTTTTTATACAATCACCGCTTATTGGTAGAAAACGCTATGAAAAAATGCGTAAGTTAGCTGTTTCTTTTGGTTTAGGATTGCAAGTAACCAATATCGTAAAAGACATTAAAGAAGATAGCTTAAGACAAGTTTGCTTTATTCCTTTAGATTGGATTCAAGAGGCTGGCTTTAGCTCTCCTGCGGATCTTTTTAAAAATGAAAATAGCGAAAAACAAGCTCAATTGGCCCTGCGTTTGGCGGAAAAAGCTCAAAAACATTTAAGCGATGCTGTTAAATTCACAATTTTAATTCCTTCATTGGAGCATCGCATTCGGCTTTTCTGTCTTTGGCCTTTATTTATGGCCACCGAAACCCTAGTGGCTTTGGGAGATGGAAAAGCGGTTTTTGCCGAAAAAAAGGTGAAAATCACCCGCACCCAAGTAAAAAACATCATTAGAACTACAGGATTACGGGCTTGGTGCAACCGTTGGGTGCAGCGTAGCTTTAAAAACTACGAACAACAAATAAACTCTTTTAAAAAATGAAACAAATTTCCATACAAACCGAAAGCGAACACAAAGGGCAACGCATAGATAAGTTCTTGCAAACTTTTTTAAAAGAATTTTCCCGCACTGATATTCAAAAGCTTATTGCCCAAAAACAAGTGTTGGTAAACGGTGAAAACATTGCTAAAAACTTTCTTTTAGATGATGAAATGCATATTTCTGTGCTTTCTCTGCCTCAAAAGCCCGATACCACACTAAAACCAGAATTTGTGCCTTTAAATATCATTTATGAAGACGATGATATTATTGTAGTAAATAAACAGCGCAATCTTTTAGTGCATCCGGGTAGTGGTTCCCCTCAAGTAACCCTTGCAGCGGGGCTATTGTACCACTACAAACATCTTTCGGAGCTAAACAATCCTTTGCGACCGGGAATTGTACATCGCTTAGACAAAGACACCAGTGGATTATTGGTTGCCGCCCGCAACGATGCGGCCCATTACGCTTTAGCCCAGCAGTTCGAAGCCCGCAGTGTGGAAAGAGAGTATTTGGCCTTGGTATGGGGAAATCCCCATGAAATTCAAGGAAGCATAAATGCTCCTATAGACAGGGACATGAAAAATCGTACCCGTATGAGAGTTTCTGCCAAGGGAAAAGAAGCTATTAGTCATTACCAAGTAGTGGAAAACTTTCGTTTTGCCTCATTACTCAAAGTTAATTTAGAAACTGGTCGCACTCACCAAATTCGCGTACATTTGCGCCATATTGGGCACCCCATTGTGGGCGATCCGGTTTACGACGGAGGCCAGTGCGCTTTACATCGCATAGGTCCTTTGGACAGACAAGCTGCAGTGCGCTTGCTAAAATTAAGTTCGGTGCAGCAATTACAGGCTTGCAAACTTTCTTTTAAGCATCCGCGCACTAAAGAATCCATGTCTTTTAGCTTAGAACCCGAAGATTCTTTACTGGCCGCCTTAGATTTGCTGCGCAACGAAGCCGCTTTATATGGAGATGAAGCATGAAGTATCAAAACTATTTTTTCATAGGCGTGGCGGGCTCAGGCATGAGTGCCATCGCACAATTTTTAGCCCAAAAAGCATATTTTGTAGCGGGTTCAGACCGCCAATTTTCTAGCCTTAGTCCCATTCAAGAAAAGTTGGCGGGGCAAAATATTTACTGCTATCCCCAAGATGGCTCTGGTATTAGCGCTGAAACCCAATGCGTGGTAGTTAGCACTGCCATCGAAGATGATAATCCCGATATTCTTAAAGCTAAAGAACTCAATATTCCCATAATGCATCGGGCAGAATTATTAGCAGAAATCACCACTAAGCATAAAACCATTGCCATTGCTGGAACCAGTGGCAAATCCACGGTGACAGGGATGGTCTGGCATATTTTAAAGTACGCCAAACAAGAACCTTCACTAATAACCGGAGCTGGTTTATCCGAATTAGAAAAAACTGGTATCATAGGTAATGGCGTGGCGGGAATGGGGCAATGGCTAGTCATAGAAGCCGACGAGTCCGATGGTAGTTTGGTGAATTATCACCCAGAAATAGGGGCGATTTTAAACCTCGACAAAGATCACAAAGAGATCCCCGAATTAGTGGAGCTTTTTAAGACTTTTGCCGCAAACACTAAGCAAACTTTGGTGGTAAATGGCGATCACGAACATGCCAAGCAGTTTTCCCGAGACAAGGCTTGGGAATTTGGTAGCGAAGGCTGGCAAGGCTTTCAGGGTGTAGATTTTAAAGCCGAAGATACCAATATTTCATTTCGCATTCGGAGTTTTGGAAAGCTAGTCAAGGTAGTTACGCCGGTTCCCGGCCGCCATAATATGGAGAATGCCCAAGCCGCAGTGGCCTGCGCCGTGGCAGCTGGGGTAAACTTGCGCACCGCCGCCGAAGCTTTGGCCACTTGGGGAGGCATTCATCGGCGTCATCAAGTGGTGGGAAGCGTCCAAGGGGTAAAAGTCATAGATGATTATGCCCACAACCCCGCGAAAATCAGCGCTTCCATTGACGCTTGCCAAGACTTCACTCCTGGTAAAATCATCGCCTGGTATCAGCCCCACGGCTTTGCGCCCACCAAGTTTTTGCGCCAGGAACTGGTACAGGCTTTAGCGGAAAGCTTACTAAAACCATCTCAAGAAAACTTGCTATACATTTCTGATATTTATTATGCTGGGGGTACAGCCCAAACTGATATTAGCAGCTCCGATTTGGTGGAAGATTTACAAAAACTTGGCGTAAATGCAGTGTATGTTCCCCAAAGGCAAAAAGCTATTAAAATGATGGTGCAAAAAGCTTTTAGTGGAGATACTATTTTACTTATGGGCGCAAGAGACCCTAGTTTAGGCGATTTCGCCCAAAAAGTATTCTTAAATTTACAAGACAGTAATACTTGTGTATAAAAGTGGAGATAATATGACCTTTGAAGAAATTGTTGCATTGGCGCAAAGCCGCAAAAAAGAAATGCCCGCAGGCAGTTTTACTACCAAGTTGTTTGAGCAAGGCGCCCATGGCATTGGCAAAAAGCTGGTGGAAGAAGCCGCCGAATCATGGATGGCTGCGCGCTATGAAAGTAAAGATGACTTGGCCTTAGAACTTTCCCAAGTACTCTATTATGTAGCCTGTATGATGGCTGAAAAAGATGTGGATTTACAAGAAGTTTATGCCAAATTATGAACAGACTTCGCTAGTCCAACTGATTTTCACCCCTCCGCGTTCGAGCATGGTTGCCACGGAACAATACTTTTCTATAGACAACGCAATGGCAGCCTCAACTTTTTGGGCGTCTAATCGCCCCCAAAGTTTAAAATGCAGTTTAATATCTTCATATACTGCTGGTACTGTATCGACCCGAGTACCGGCGACTCTCACTTCATAGGCATCCACTTTTTGACGCTGTTTCTTCAAAATCACCAAAGCATCCACAGAAGCACACCCCGCCAATCCTAGCAAAATCATTTCCATGGGTTTAAATGACCTGTTTTCTACGCCCTTGAACCCCGCCGCATCGGTGTAAGTAACTGTCCCATCTGAATTTATCCCTTTAAAATAAAAAGGTTGTTCTTCTTTAATTCTTATTTCTATAACTTTGCTCATGCTTTACCTCAATTTTATAGTATAATAATTAAATAGCTCTTCGCTTTGTAATCATCTGAGACCAAACGCATTATTTCTCTGATGATTTGTTAAATTTGTGAGCTCACGGATATAGGAAGGAATATGATTAAAGTAGCTCTACCTAATAAAGGTATGCTTTTTGACCCCACCATGGAACTGCTAAAAGCTTGTGGATACAAGGCTAGCAAACAGCGAAAATCACTTAGTTCAGTGGATAACTCCAACAATATTGAATTTTTCTTTTTGCGTCCTAGCGATATTCCCATGTATGTAGGACGCGGGATTATAGACGCAGGTATTACTGGTATAGATTTTAATGCTGAAAGCCATAGCCCTGCAATTAAAGTTTTGGATTTGCCTTTTGGCGCATCCAGACATTGCGCAGCAGTACCTAACGAAAGTTCTTATAAGTCATTGGAAGAACTAGCTAGTTTGCGTATTGCCACTAGTTTTCCCAATATTGTAAAAAAGCATTTTGATAAAAATGATATGGAACTAGTAGTTCTAGAAGGAGCGGTGGAAATTTCCGTAAATCTAGGCATTGCCGATGCGGTAGTAGATGTGGTAGAAACTGGTAGCACCTTAAAACAAGCAGGTTTACGGATTTTAGGTGAAGAACTTTTTCAATCCAATGCAGCCCTTTTTGCCCATCCCGACAAAATTGATGACCCCGATGTACGCACTATTATTCGGCGTATCGAAGGTAAACTGGTAGCTATGTCATATATGATGATTGAATATAACGCTCCTGTGAAACTTATAGACCAAGCTAGAGAAATCACACCTGGTTTAGAAAGCCCTACGATTTCTAGCCTTCATAACCCTGATTGGGTAGCAGTAAAAGCTATGGTAGAAAAAGACGATGCGAATTTGATTATGGATAAACTGTGGGATTTGGGGTGTAAATCAATTTTACTCTCCTCCATAAAAACCGCTAGAATTTAGTGTTAGGCACTGGATAGGGTATGCAAAACAAAATTTATATGGCGAGACAGCCTATTTTAGACCAAGAAAAAAATATTTTTGCCTATGAATTGTTATTTCGCAGTGCCAACGCTAAGGCGGCAGTTATAGACGATGCCACCAAAGCTACTGCACAAGTTATAGTAAACACGGTAAACAGCATTGGCATCGAAAAAATCGTCGGTAAATCTTTAGCTTTTATCAATTGCGACCGCAACATGCTACTTGAAGGCGCTCTTCACGCTTTGGATCCCAATGTCTTTGTCATCGAAGTTTTAGAAGATGTAAAAATAGACGAAAATGTTTTAGTCGCTATAAAAAGCCTTAAAGAAGCTGGCTTTAAAATTGCATTAGATGATTTTGTTTTGAATCCCGACAATTTAGAACACTTCCAAGACATAATTCCTTTCACTGATTTTATTAAAGTGGATTTAACTTTAAATAGCCCACAACAGATATCAGAGGCAAGCAAATATTTAAGCCATCACAAAGTCGTACTTTTAGCAGAAAAGGTTGAATATGAAGAGGATTTCAACTACACCTCAAAACATGGATTTTCCCTCTTTCAGGGATACTTTTTTGCCAAACCAGAAATTATCGAGGGCAATAGCATCGATGCTAGGGCTGCATGTATTTTACAACTATTAAATCTTATACAAAAAGACCCAGATATAGAGGAATTAGAAGAAGCCTTTAAGCAACAACCAGAAATCACCTTAAACTTGCTAAAATTCATTAACTCGGTTAACATCGGCTTGCGCAATGAAATTTCTTCCATTAGACAAGCTTTGACATTAATTGGAATGCAAAAGTTGCAACAATGGTTAATGATTATGACTTTTGCCCACGATTCGCAAAATGCTCGCAGCGCTTTGTTTTTAAATGCTTCTCAGCGGGCGCGAACCATGGAACTTATGGCTAAGGAAATTCCTGGAAACTCAAAACTTAGTGACCAAGCTTTTTTAACTGGCATGGTTTCCCAAATGGATGCGCTTTATAAAGTAGAACTAAGCAAAATAATAAGCGAAATATCTTTAGAAAAAGAAGTTGAAGAAGCCTTAATCAATCGTAGTGGAATTTTAGGCACTTTACTTTGTACTAGTAAAGAATTAGAACAAAACCAATATGAAAAAGCTGTTAAATCTGCGAAAAAACTAAATATTAATGAAGAACAGTTACAACAAATTTTATTAGAAGTGTGGGATTGGGTAGAAAGTCTTGCTCAACAGAACGGATAATAAAAAAGGCACTCCAAATATGGAGCACCTTAAACTCAAATAAAACAGCAGTTGTTATCTACGCCTGCATTTTCTTTCAGCTCTTTGAAAGTGTTCTTCAAAAGAATTTCCGCCTCTTTTACCTTTTCTAGACCTTAACTCTCTTTTAAATTGTGAATGACTAACTCTTTTTTGAGCTTCTTCAATGGAACAAGCACAAAAATCAATTAACTGTCTTTCACTGCGGAACTTGTGTTTATTGCTCCCTTCAACGCAAAGCATCATAAGCTCAAACTCATCCTCAATGGGATAACGCTGGGCAAAAATTGGTTGAGTGAACATAACCAATATAAATAAGAATAATATTTTTTTCATGAGCTTCCTTTATCTAACTAAAAATAATATAACAACAAAGCCATAAGATTACAATATGCTTTCACATAAACGCTCCAAAGCATCCACTGTGGCTGAAGCGTATAAATCTGCTTTTCCCTTCACTTGCCATGCATAACTTAAACCACTAGAGCTGTTGAGCAAATGTATGTTTCGTTTAGAACCACCAGCTCGCAAAGCTTGCATTACTGTATGCGCATCGCCACCTTGCTGTCCTGGCACTCCTGGAATGGAAACTCCTGGAATCAAAAACGGTATCTCACTATTTTGCTTGACAAAAAAAACTGTAATACGCTCTAACTCAGTGGGATTTGTAGCACCAACCACTGCTCCTAAATCACCATTATTCCACTCTAATAATTTGTTTGCTACGGCGTGAAACGCTTGTTCCCCGTCACCTATATTTAAGTCTTGAAAATCAGCAGCCCCAATATTTGAGGTGCGCAACAAAACAAAAACTCCCTTACCGCTATTTTGCAAAAAAGGTTGTACAGAATCCGCCCCCATCCAAGGACTAACGGTTACAGCGCTGGCACCAAAAACATCAAAAGCCGCTTGAGCATAAGCGGTGGAAGACTTACCAATATCTCCCCTTTTAGCATCGAGAATAGATAAAATCCCTTCACTTTCATAAGCTGTAATTAGCTCTTGCAAAACTTTTATGGCATCAATACTAATACTCTCATAATAAGCACTATTAGGCTTTATAGCCGCTGGTTTAACATTACGGCGCAACATTTCTTCTAGTATATCTAAATAAAATCTTTTTACTTTTTCTGCTCCTGAACCCTCACAGGGGATTAAATCTAAAACAGGGTCCATTCCAAAACATATTGGGTTGGAAAAACGACTAATATTTGCACTTAATTTGTTAGTAAAATTTTGTCTCATGGATTAAATCTAAAATATAAAACACCCCTTGTAAAAGTATTAAAACAGAATTTTGTGGAATTTTCTATATTTAGCCCATCGTGGCGATTTCTGATATTAAAAATCTTAGTGCACAAGAATTGCAAACCTGGTTAGCTACGGTGGGGCAAAAATCTTACCGCAGCGAACAAATCAGGCAATGGATTTTTAAGCATCAAGTACTTAATTTTGATGAAATGGAAAATCTTCCCTTAGAATTAAGAGAACAATTAAAAGAGCAGTTTTCTGTTAAGACCATGGATTTACATCAGAAACAAGTTTCTAGTGATGGAACCATGAAGTTAGCTTTCCGCACAGCAGACAAAAAGTTTATTGAGACAGTAATTATTCCCAAAGAAAATCGCATGTCTATATGTGTTTCCACTCAAGTTGGTTGCGCCATGGGATGCACTTTTTGCCGCACAGCTAAAATGGGTTTTATTCGCAATTTGAGTTTGGGAGAAATTTTAGAGCAAATAATTCAAGCTAATAATCTGCTAAAAGAAATTAATCGCACCATTACTAATGTGATTTTTATGGGTATGGGCGAGCCATTACAAAATTTTGAAAATGTGCATCAAACTTGTAAAGTCCTACACGATCAAAGTTTATTCAATTTAGGACGTAAAAAGCTCACCATATCTACATCGGGAGTAATACCCAAAATATTAGAATTAAAAGATAGGCAAACAC
>LSQX01111944.1_pt1 | contig 40638 bp, 35 predicted proteins | sample 654561 | NCBI WGS metagenome assembly LSQX01 (sample SAMN04489861, study PRJNA283612) | anaerobic digester metagenome | isolation source: 4 biogas reactors fed with cattle manure at either 37C or 55C with and... | place: Denmark: Kongens Lyngby | collected 2014 | reverse complement strand
ACCAGAATGACGTTGCCTGAGCGGCGGGCATCGTCAACGACACCCTTCATGCGGCTTTCAAACTGGCCGCGGAACTGGGTCCCGGCAACCATGGCCGTCATATCCAGCAGGTAAACATCCTGGTGCAGCAGCTTGGCCGGAACTTCACCGGCACTGATTTTCACGGCCAGGCCTTCGGCAATGGCCGTTTTCCCGACGCCAGGCTCACCCAGCAGCACCGGGTTGTTTTTAGCCCGCCGGTTGAGGATCTGGATAACCCGGGACAGTTCTTTTTCGCGGCCGATGATACGGTCTATTTTACCTTCTTTGGCTTTAACGGTCAGGTTGGTGCCGAACTGGTCGAGAAATTTGCGCCGCCGCTCGCTGCGCCTGCTGTCCTGAGCTTTCTCGCCGTTAACATTGCCGCGCTTGTTGTCCGCCACTTCTTCTGAATCGCCGCCGACCGATGCCGGCAGCAGTTCATTGCGTTCCCGGTCATCGTCAGTCTGGTCGCTCATTTCGGCTCCGCTATCGCCTTCCGCCAGCCCTTCCAGATCAAGACCGCCGCTTATCAGCGACTTGAAGAGGTTCTCGGGGCTTTGCCCGTCCATCTGGGACATGACATTGTTCATGCGTTCCGTTAATTCATCGATATTGCTGTCGTTGATGCCGGCCTTGGTGAACAACTCGTCCATACCGCCGAGGCCGGTGCGGTAAGCACATTTCAAGCATAAGCCTTCGCTGATGCGTTTGCCATTTTCAAAGCGGGTCGTAAAAACGACGGCTACATTTTTTTTGCACATGACACATTTTGACATTTCTGTTTATCTGTTCCTTCCCTGCACAAACCCATCCGGGCTGTTATGTACGCTTACTGCCTGCGCCGGCCTTTTTCCGGGTCGGCTTGTCCTGTCCGCGGGCTTTTTGCTCAGGGACAGCCGGCAGGATCTTCTTCAAATATTGACCGGTGTAGGAAGATTCAACTTGAGCGACAGCTTCCGGTGTTCCCGCGGCGATCAACATGCCGCCGGCGTCACCACCTTCCGGGCCAAGATCAATAATATAATCCGCTGTCTTGATCACATCCAGATTATGCTCTATGACCAAAACGGTATTACCATTCTCTGTCAGGCGGCTTAAAATGTCAACCAGCTTATGCACATCGGCAACATGCAGGCCGGTGGTTGGTTCGTCCAGAATATAAAAAGTGTGTCCCGTACCGCGGCGGGATAGCTCTGTTGCCAGCTTGACGCGCTGTGCTTCACCGCCTGAAAGCTGTGTTGACGGCTGTCCGAGCCGGATATACCCCAGGCCGACATCCTGCAAGGTCTGCAGTTTGCGGGCGATACGCGGAATATTGGCAAAAAAGGCCAGTGCCTCCTCGACAGTCATGTCGAGCACTTCAGAGATGTTACGGTCGCGATAGCGCACCTCCAGGGTTTCCCTGTTGTAGCGTTTCCCTTTGCAGACATCGCAGGTCACATAGATATCAGGCAGGAAATGCATCTCGATACGATTGACACCGTCACCTTTGCAGGCTTCGCAGCGGCCGCCGCTGACATTGAAACTGAAGCGGCCTGGCTTGTAGGCACGGGCCCGGGCATCTTGGGTAGCGGCAAACAGTTGGCGGATCAGATCGAAAACACCCGTGTAGGTCGCCGGGTTGGAGCGGGGTGTCCTGCCGATCGGCGACTGGTCGATGGCGATGACTTTGTCCAGCCACGCCAACCCTTCAATAGAACGGCACGCCCCTGGAAAACGTCGGGCCCCATTCAAGTCGGCCGCAAGCTTCTTGAGGATGATTCCGTTGACCAGTGAGCTTTTACCGGATCCGGAAACACCAGTTACGCAGGTCATGACACCGAGGGGGATACGCACATCGATATCTTTCAGGTTGTTCTCCCTGGCACCGTACACGACCAGTTCATGCCCGTCACCGCTGCGGCGCTTCACTGGAATTTCAATGCGCCGGTGTCCGCTCAGGTACTGACCGGTGATCGACTCCGGCACAGCCATGATCTCAGCGGCGGTGCCGCAGGCGACAACCTCGCCACCATGCTCTCCGGCACCCGGGCCCATGTCGATGATGTAGTCGGCTTCGTGCATGGTCTCTTCGTCGTGTTCGACAACCAGCACGGTGTTCCCCAGGTCGCGTAGTTTCTTAAGGGTTGCCAGCAGACGGCTGTTGTCCCGCTGGTGCAGGCCGATACTCGGTTCATCAAGGATATAAAGCACACCCATCAGGCCCGAGCCGATCTGAGTGGCAAGACGGATACGCTGGGCTTCACCGCCGGAGAGGGTGGCTGAAGCACGAGCCAGTGTCATGTAGTCCAGGCCGACATCGATAAGGAAGCTGAGCCGGGCGTCCAGCTCACGTCTGATCTGGGCGGCGATTTCTGTCTGGCGCGGCGTCAGTTCAAGATTACGCAGAAAAGCCAGCGCTTGACGGATTGGCCGGATGGTCAGCTGATGGATGTTGTCCCCGCCGACGGTCACAGCCAGACTGGCCGGTTTCAGGCGGGCGCCCTGGCATTCCGGACAGGGCGTGACAGACATGAACTGCTCATAATAAGTCTTCATATCGTCTGAACTGGTCTCGGCAAACCGTTTTTCCAGACTGGGCACAACACCGATCCAGTCTGTGCGGTAGACACTGCTGCGGGCATAACGGCTGTTTGAGGTGTCTACGTCAAGGATTTCGCCATCATTGCCAAAAAGGATGATCTGGCGGATTTTCTCCGGCAAATCGCGAAAGGGTGTCTGCAAGGAAAAACGGTAGCGCAGGGCTAACGCTTCGGCGAAGCCGCGTGCCCAGCTGCTCTTGTCTGAAAAATTCCAGCCGCCGGCCTGGATGGCCCCTTCATCGAGGGAAAGCCGGTCATCGAAGACCACCAGTTCCGGATCGATGTGGCTGAGCTGCCCCAGGCCTGTGCAATGGGGGCAGGCGCCGTAGGGGTTGTTAAAGGAAAAAAGACGCGGTGTGATTTCCTCCAGGCTGATGTTGCAGGTATGGCAGGCGAAGTTCTGGGAAAAAACCACTTCCTCCGCCTCCGGCTGCTCTGTGCCGGTCTGTGGTTGTCCTGACGGCTGCTGGATTTGGATCAGCACCAGTCCATTGGCCAGTTCCATGGCCGTTTCCACGGAATCTGTCAGTCGGCGGCTCAGGTCCGGACGAACGACCAGGCGGTCGAGCACGACATCAATGGTGTGGCGCAGATTTTTTTCCAGGTTGATTTCTTCTTCCAGCTCGTAGATCTGGCCATCGACGCGCACACGCACATAGCCGGATTTGCGGAAACCATCAAAGAGCCGGGCAAATTCGCCTTTGCGGCCGCGAACCACCGGGGCCATGATGATCATGCGGGTGCCATCCGGATAGCCCAGCAGGTTGTCCACGATCTGGTCGACCGACTGACGCTCGATGGTACGGCCGCATTGCGGGCAGTGCGGTGTGCCGACCCGGGCATAGAGCAGCCGCAGGTAGTCATAGATCTCCGTGACCGTCCCCACAGTGGAGCGCGGATTGCGGCTGGTCGTCTTCTGATCAATGGAGATGGCCGGCGAGAGCCCTTCGATATGATCCACATCCGGCTTTTCCATCTGTCCCAGAAACTGACGCGCGTAAGAAGAAAGCGATTCTACATAGCGGCGCTGTCCCTCGGCGTAGATGGTGTCAAAAGCCAGCGACGATTTGCCGGAGCCGGATAAACCGGTCAGCACGACCAGGCGGTCACGAGGTATCGTCAGGCTGATGTTCTTTAGATTGTGTTCGCGGGCACCGCGAATGATGATGTCATGCTGCATGTCGGGTCAATCTCCTTGCGGCTGGTCGCGCTAAACCAAACATTTGTCCGATATCTATTATACCAGAGCATTTTACCCTGTACAGATTATTTTTTCCGTGTCTAGAGCAACGCTTCGGTAGTACTTGCGTACAGATGAACATTAGTGATATAATCGCTTTTGCCAAAGGACACGCCCGGCCCTATAGTCAAGCGGTCAAGACGCCGCCCTCTCAAGGCGGAGTCAGGAGTTCGATTCTCCTTAGGGTCACCATAAGAGGCTGCCTCAGCTTTCATGCCTGAGACAGCCTCTTTTTCTATGCTTTTCTGGTTGCGTTCCTCAGGGATCAGACGATGGTGCGTTCTTCGATCGGGGTGTAATCGCGTCGTTTCTGTACGCACTTGTAAGCCGGGCGGATAATCTTGCCGCCGCTGACCAGCTCTTCAATGCGGTGGGCGCTCCAGCCGGCAATGCGGGATATGGCGAACAGCGGAGTGAACAGTTCCGCAGGGATACCCAGCATCTGATATACAAAACCGGAATAAAAGTCGACGTTGGCGCAGACGGCCTTGTCATTATTCTTGAAGGAGCGGAAAACTTCCGGTGCGATGCGCTCTGTCAGGATGAACATCTCATAAAGCTCTTCCTTGCCGGACTCATAAGCCAGGGAACGGGCATAGTCACGCAGCAGCCTGGCCCGTGGATCGGATAGGGTGTAAACAGCATGTCCGATGCCGTAAATCAGGCCTGAGCGGTCAAACGCCTCTTTATTGAGGATGCGCTTCAGGTAGTCGGCGATCTCCAGTTCATTGCGCCAGTTGCGTACATTGTCAGCCAGATCCTGCATCATGGCAAAGGCTTTGTTGCTGGCTCCGCCGTGCTGCGGACCTTTAAGTGAACCGATCGCCGCTGCCATGACTGAATAGGTATCCGACCCGGTTGAGGTGACGGCATGCGTGACAAAAGTCGAGTTGTTACCACCACCGTGGTCGGCATGCAGGACCAGGGCAAGATCCAGGATACGTGCCTCCAGTTCAGTGAAGAGGCCATCAGGACGAATCAGGGCCAGCAAGTTCTGCGCTGTGTTGTGATTAGGGTTGGGCGTGTGCAAAAACAGGCTCTGCTTGTCGACATAATGCCGTTTGGCCATGTAGGCATGGGCGACCAGCGTGGGGAAGCGGGCGATCAGCTGGATGCACTGGCGCAGTACATTCTCAATCACCAGATTATCCGGATCCTGGTCGTAGGGGTACAGGGCCAGCACCGTCCGGGCCAGCTTGTTCATGATATCCGGGCTGGGCGCCTTGAGGATCATGTCTTCAGTGAAATTGTCCGGCAGCTCGCGGTAGCTGGCCAGAAGCTCTGAAAACAACTGCAGCTGCTCACGCGTCGGCAGTTCACCAAACAGCAACAGGTACGCTGTTTCCTCGAAGCCAAACCGGCGTTCATCGAAAAAGCCGCTGACCAGGTCGGATATCTCAACACCACGGTAAAAAAGGCGGCCTTCAATCGGTATCCGGTCACCGTCATCCATAATATAAGAATAGACCTCACCAATTTCCGTCAGTCCAACCAGGACACCGGTACCATCATTATTGCGCAAACCGCGTTTGACATTGTACCGTTCGTACAGCGCAGGATCAATACGGCTTTTTGCTGCTGTGTCCGCAGCCAGCTGTTTGATCAGTGTATTTCTTTTTTGTTCATCCATACATTATCCTTCCTGTCTGCTGACGTGCCTGTAACTGTCTGCAGCACTGGCGATATGCCGGCGCATCTGCCGGTCCGCGTCCTGACTGTCCTGCCTCAAAATGGCCTCCAGGATACTCTTGTGTTCCGTGATCTGACCGTGGCTGCGTCCCGGCCGGGAAAGGGATACCAGGCGTGCTTGCCTGGTTTTCTGGTTGATTGGGCTCAGCATCGACTGGAGGATGGCACTGCCGCTGCCGGCAAAGATCTGGTCGTGGAACGCCGCGTCCAGATCCTGCAGCACGGGCAGGACGGTCTCGTCCTCTTCGGTCGCGCGCTTTTCCTGCTCAAAGACACTGATCAGCTTATCTCGCTGTTCTTGCGTCATATTCACGGCAGCCCGGGCCGCAGCCAGGCTCTCCATGCGGCTGCGCACTTCATACAGATCCAGAATGTCCTGGTCTGAATAACAGTGGACGGTCACACTGCGGTTGGGGCTGGAGACAACCAGGCCGTCCAGTTCCAGCTGGCGGAATGCCTCGCGGACCGGTGTGCGGCTGACCCCCAGTTCCTGTGATACACTTAACTCCGTCAGGGCCTTGCCGTCAGCATAGTGCCCCTGCAGAATCCAGTCGCGCAATTGCTGATACACTTTCAAGCGCAAAGATCCGTGCAGAACCTTCTCGTCAGTGGCCATAGGCTATTCCCCTTTCCTGGTTACATTGAGCAGCCCGCCGGCCAGCAACATCTCAGCCTGACGCGGCGACAGGGGCAGCGAGCAGGTGATGGGTTTGTTCCTGGTCTTGTTTAAAACGGTCAATGTCCCCTGGCTGACCAGATTTCTGACCTGTTCGTCAGCCTGCTCGATCAGCAGTTCGTCCATCAGATCGATCGTATCGTAGTCCTCCGCCTGCATGAAAGTCAGCGGCAAGATACCGTTGTTGATTAAGTTGGCCATATGGATTCTGGCAAAAGACTTGGCCAGCACGGCTCTGATGCCCAGCTGCAGCGGCGCCAGCGCAGCGTGCTCCCGGCTGGACCCCTGTCCGTAGTTGGCACCGGCGATAATCATGCCGCCGCCTTCCTGCTTGGCACGTGCGGGGAATTCCGGGTCACAAGGAGTTAGGCAGTAGTCGGCCAGGTAAGGAACGTTGGAGCGGTAAGGCAACAATTTCGCGTTGGATGGCATGATATGGTCGGTGGTGATGTTGTCTTCCACCTTAATCAGGGCTTTACCGGAAAGTTCGGCACCCAGCGGCCGGTTCACCGGGAAAGGCTTGATATTCGGCCCGCGCACCACCTCGACCTTTTCCTCCGGGGGTGCCGGATCGATGATCAGGTTGTCATTAATGAAGAAATGATCCGGCATCTGGACAGGCGGCGCCTCCCCCAGTACACGCGGGTCTGTCAGCACTCCGCTCAGTGCGCTGGCAGCAGCCACTTCCGGACTGACAAGGTAGACCTGCGCGGACGCGGTGCCGGACCGACCGTAGAAATTACGGTTGTTGGTGCGCAGAGAAACGGCGTTGCTGCGTGGTGATTGACCCATGCCAATGCAGGGTCCGCAGGCAGATTCCAGGATACGGGCGCCGGCGGCGATCATATCCGACAGGGCACCGTTGCCCGCCAGCATGTTCAGCACCTGCCGCGATCCCGGGGCGATCACCAGGGACACTTCCGGGTGAACCGTTCTTCCGCGCAGGATGGCGGCTGTTTTCATCATATCCATATAAGAGGAGTTGGTGCAGCTGCCGATGGCAACCTGGTCAACCTTCAACGGCCCAACCTCACGCAGAGGCACCACCAGGTCGGGGCTGTGCGGTTTGGCAACAAGCGGCTCCAGTTCACTCAGATCAATGGTCAATGTCTCATCATATACCGCGTCGGAATCCGCAGCGCAGGCCTGCCAGACCTCCTCCCTGCCCTGGGCGGCAAGAAAGCGTCGTGTTTCAGCGTCACTGGGGAAAATGGAGGTGGTCGCTCCAAGTTCAGCGCCCATGTTGGTTATGGTCGCCCGTTCCGGCACCGTCAGGCTGGCAATGCCCTCGCCGGTGTACTCCATAATGCGGCCTACACCGCCTTTGACAGACAGCCTGCGCAAAACCTCAAGGATGATGTCCTTGGCACTGATCCAGGGGCGCAGCTTGCCGGTCAGGTTGATCTGCACCATGCGCGGCATGGTCAGCCAGTAGGCACCGCCGCCCATCGCGACAGCAACGTCCAGACCGCCGGCTCCGATGGCCAGCATCCCTATCCCGCCGCAAGTGGGGGTATGGCTGTCTGAACCCAGCAAGGTCTTGCCGGGCACGGCAAAACGTTCAATATGAACTTGGTGGCAGACACCGTTGCCCGGTTTGGAAAACCTGATACCGTACTTTTTGGCAACGGTCTGGATGTAATGGTGGTCATCGGCATTCTCGAAACCGGTTTGCAGGGTGTTGTGGTCGATATATGCCACAGAAAGTTCGGTGCGTACCCGCGGGATGCCGATGGCTTCAAACTGCAGATAGGCCATGGTTCCGGTCGAATCCTGTGTCAGCGTCTGATCGATGCGGATGGCAATTTCTTTTCCGGGCGTCATATCGCCCTCGACCAAATGTGCCTGGATGATTTTCTGTGCCAGAGTCTGTCCCATTAAGCAAGCCCTCCCCGGGTTTTTTAGCAATTTTTTAGCGTTTATTATCTGGCAAACAGCCATATCGTGTCAAGGGCTGATAAAACAGCAGATAATCTCTAAAAACTGAATCGCGCTGAAGGAGGCAGTTCGAAAAGCCCCCATGATTGTCCTTATATTAACACAAGCGTGTGTTATCACTCAATCAGTTGTCCTGCTCAGGCATAAGAACCTGCTGAGCAGGACATCACAGCTGTTTTATCCGACCAAGGTCCGGCCTTCCGGATAGACCTGATCGGTGCGGTTGTGGTGCCGCATAGCCAGACTGATGGCAAAGGACGCCGGTCCGACGCGGCCCAGATACATGACCGGGATCAGGATAGCCCAGGTAGCTGGCTGCAGATTCTGGGTTTCCGCCGATGAAAGGCCGACTGTGGCGAATGCGGAAGTTGTTTCGAAAAGCAAGTCCAGCAAGGATAGGCGCATGGTCTGCAGCGCCTGCCTTTCCGTAAAGCTGAGCAGAATGGTGACGCCGAGCACAATGCCCATGGCGAGGCCGACCAGCGCATAAGCCCGGGTGAAGGTTTCACGCGTCAGGCGATGGCGCATCATGATGATGTTGTCGCGGCCCTGAACGTCCGAGATGATGGTCGCCACCACAATAGCCAGGGTTGTGATCTTGATGCCGCCACCAGTGGAACCCGGTGCGGCACCCACAAACATCAGAAGAATCGTGAACAGTTTGCTGCTGTCGGTCAGCCCGGCTTGATCGGTCGCGGCAAAGCCCGCGGTCCGGCTGGTCGTTGACTGGAAAAAGGCAGACAGCAAAGACGTGCCGACAGACTGACTGTTTGCAGGCCCCAAGGAAGCAGCCGGTTCAGCAGCATAGAAGAAGATGGTTCCCAGCACAAGCAGTGCCCCTGTCAGGGAAAGCACCACTTTACTGTGAAAATTGAGCTTGCGCTGGCGTGGCCACATCAGCAAGTCCGACCAGACGACAAAGCCCAGACCACCCAGGATAACCAGGACAGCCAGCGTCAGCAGGATCAGCGGATCATCCCGCAAAGAAAGAAGACTGCTGAAAGGGCCGGACGATGTATCGCCCATCAGGTCGAATCCGGCATTGCAGAAAGCGGATACAGACAGGAAAAACCCTTTGCCTAAAGCACGCGGCCAGCCCAGCAGCAAAGCCAGCCGCCAGCTCAGCAGCAATCCGCCGGCAACCTCCAGTGAAAAGGTGATCAGGACGATTTTCCGCACCAGCTGCAGGACATCGGAGAAATTGAAACTGGCGGTTGATTCCTGTGTGGCCAGCAGCGTGCGCAGCGTTGCTTTGCGGCGCATCAGGATGTAGAAAAAGCTGGTGATGGTCACCAGACCAAGGCCGCCTGTCTGAATCAGGACAAGAATGACAATCTTACCGAACAATGACCAGTGGGTTGCCGTGTCGACCGTCACCAGACCCGTCACGCAGGTCGCGGATGTTGCTGTGAACAACGCCTGCAGCAAGCCGATGCTTCTCCCGGAGGCAGAGGCCGGCGGCAGGGCCAGGAGGGATGTTCCGACTGCGATCACAAGCAAAAAGGACAGGATAATCATACGGCCGGGCCGGGCGTTGGCCCAGCGCATGAGCAGCGAGGGTTGTTGACTTTTGCGGATGATGGCCATTTTATGTGCTCCTGCCGCTCAGCGGACCATTTTGCGCCAGATTATATCGTATTCATTTTCATCACAAACCAGCAGCATGGTATCACCGCTGTGCATCATGAGGTCGCCGCGGGGCATCTCGACCTGCCCGTTGACCCGGGTTAGCATGACAACTTTGCTGGATCCCGGGAAAGCATACTGCTGCAGGGTACGGCCGGCAGCGTCTGAGCGCGGGGACAACCTGAATTCGACAATAGCTTTGCTGGTGTTCTCAATAGAATAGGCGATACGCATGCCGATGTAGTCAATGTCCTGTTCAATAATATCCGCTAGTATCTGGGTTCCGGAATAAACACGGTCGATACCCAGAAGATGGAACATCTCCATGTTTTTCGGGTTGTTGACGCGCGCGACGGTGCGTTTCACTTGAAAATGCCTTTTGGCAATCTGGCATCCCACAAGGTTATTTTCGTCTTTACCGGTGACGGCGATGTAGAAATCGGCTTTGCCGCAGTCGACTTCCTCCAGAAGCTGTATGTTTGTTCCATCACCATTATAGACTTTTACTTCATCAAACTCATTGGCGATCCGTTCACAGACTGCTTTCTCCAGCTCTATGATTGTAATGTCATGATGTGCAGGCTGGAGGGTTTTGATCAGGTAGTAGGCCAGCTTGCCGCCACCGATAATATAGACTTGCATCAGGCGTCATCCTTTCTCTAGCGCAGATCTGCCAGTACCAGTTCATCACCGGCCTGTATTGTCATGTCCGGCCGGGCCAGCAGCAATTTATCTTGACGTAAAAGCCCGAAAAGGAGTTTGCCGTCGTTTGTCGCGAGGTTGCTGAGCTTTTCGCCTGCCAGCTCCGCGTCAACTGGCTCCGTGCTGTAAATGACCTGTCGGCCGAAGACGGTCTGGCGGGCTGATTTTGTCCGTCCTTCGATACGCAGCAGCAGCTCCTGCACGGTCAATTCTGTCGAGCAGACCGTGTTCAAGCCAAAGGCCTCAAACACGCTGCGGCTGGCAGGATTGTATATTCGGGCGATAATGTGCGGGACTTTGAAGATCAGGTCAGCGATCTGGGACACCATGATGTTGATGTTGTCATTTTGCGTCACGGCGCACAGGAAATCAGCTGTTTCAATCCCGGCCTGGCGCAGGATATCGCGGTCAATCGGCACGCCGCTGATTTTAATGCAGTCGAGATCGGCGGCAGCAGCAAGCAGCTGCTCATCCTGGTCGATAATGACGACATCATGATTCTGCGCGATCAGTGCCGCAGCCAGGGTTGATCCGACTTTGCCGCAGCCCACGACTATGATTTGCATGGATGATCACCTCTCATCTGGTTTTTCCGCATGAGCTCATAGGCACAGATGGCCGCGGCCGCGGCTGCATTGAGCGATTCTGCCCGTCCCGGCATGGGTATGCTGACCAGGTGGTCGGCCAGCCGGCGGGCCTCGCTGCTGAGACCATGTGCTTCATTACCAATGACAAGGGCCGCACCGCCAGCTGCGAGGCCGGTGACCGGCTGATCGCCCTGAGGGTCAGCGGCAATCAGCGGAATTGCAGCAGCGGCCAGCCATTCTGCAACAGCTGTGATATCCTGAAACAGGATCAGTGGCAGATGGAAGCTGGCACCCATGGCGGCACGTATGACTTTGGGGTTCATTGGCCAGACTGTTCCGGATGTCAGCAGTACCGCGCTGAACGCAAAAGCGTCAGCTGTCCGGATCATGGTTCCAAGGTTGCCCGGGTCAGCGATTCCGTCGGCAACCAGGTAGAGGCCGTCGCCACGAGCCGGGCCTGCTGGTTCATCAAGGACAGGCGAATGGCAGACCAGCGCCAGACCTTGCGGGTTTTCTGTATCGCTCAGCAGGGCGAAAAGCTTATCAGGGAGACTGACGCATGCGACACCGGGTGGCAGTTCTTCTGTGATGCGCTTGATGGTTTCCGGAGCGCTGTCCGCGATCAGGAGCGTCTCTGCCGTGACACCGGAAGCAAGGGCATCACGGCACAGGCGCAATCCCTCAATCAAGATCAGATCTGTTTTCCTGCCCTGTCTCCCTGTGTTGAGGGACAGCCATTGCCGGAAACGGCTGTTCTGGCGGCTTTCGATGCGCTCAAACGGCTTTGGCATTTGATTTCTCCTGAAACGTTACAAGGACGGGCCCGGGCCCGTCCTTATCTGTGTCTTCCTTGTCCGGTGGCTCAGGCCGGCCGGACAATATCAAAGGGCGGCTTTCGCCTTGTCGCACAACGCGGTGAAACCTGCCGGATCCTGGACAGCAATATCAGCCAGGACTTTGCGGTCAAGCTGAATCTGCGCCCTGCTCAGACCGTTCATGAAACGGCTGTAGGACAGTCCATTCAGGCGGGCAGCCGCATTGATGCGGGTGATCCAGAGTTTTCTGAATTCACGCTTTTTGTTGCGCCTGTCGCGATAAGCATAGGTCAAAGACTTCATGACCTGCTGGTTGGCGACACGGAACAGTTTGCTTTTATGGCCAAAATAGCCTTTGGCCTGCTTCAGTATCCTTTTATGACGCGCTCTTGTCCGAATGGACCGCTTGATTCTTGCCATATTTATATCCTCCGTTCAGTACTGTCTGGTATCAGGCTGCCGACTATTTGTAGGGGATCAGTTGACGAATCTTCGACTGATCTGCCGGCGAAGCAAGAATACTCTTGCGCAGATTACGTTTGCGCTTGGTTGATTTCTTGGTCAGGATATGCTTCTTGAAAGCCTGCGACCGCAGCACCTTACCGGTACCGGTCACCTTGTATCTCTTCTTGGAAGAGCTGTGTGATTTCTGCTTAGGCATGCGCCATTCCTCCATTTCTATTTCCAGCCATTTCCAGGCGGAAAAATATCGTTGTTACGGGAAAGTCCGCTTACTTGTGCGGCGCCAGGTACATGACCATGTTGCGGCCTTCCATGCGCGGGTCACGGTCAACCTGACCGTATTCCTCGCATAAGGCGGCAAACTTGCGCATCAAGTCATAACCCTGATTGGTATAAGCCATTTCGCGACCGCGGAACTTGACAACAACCTTGACGCGGTCTCCTTCTTCCAGGAAACGGCAAGCGTTCTTGGTCTTGTATCCCAGATCGTGATCTTCGGTCGTCAGACGAAAGCCGACTTCCTTGACACCCGTTGTCTTCTGATTTTTCTTGGCTTCCTTCTCTTTCTTGGCGAGCTCGAACATGTGCTTGCCATAGTCCATGACTTTACAGACCGGATTATCGGCTTTGGTATTGATCATGACAAGGTCAAGACCTGCCTCCTCAGCCGTGCGTCTCGCCTCAGCGATGGGCACAACCCCAATCATATTGCCATTGCCATCAATCAGACGCACTTTCTGGAATCTGATCTGATCATTGATCAGCAGACCATTGTTTTGCTTACCGATATGAATACACCCCCTAATAAAAAAATGAGCCGATGCCTGGCATCCGCTCCGATTGAACAGGGGATTTACCCCACATTGTTCAAGATGAACCTCTTTGCTGCGCTTGAGGTGAGAAGCGGATGCTTCTACTTGTTACAAAATCATATTTTACAGGCTGAAACGCCGTCTGTCAAGGGTCTAGCGCAGACCATTGCTCCAGGCGTTACCGGTGGAAACCCATAACAGCCCGGGCGATTTCAGCTGGAGACCGCCTGCATGTCGTTTTGCCCCTGGGCTGCAACCGTATGTGCCTTGCGGGAAATACTGAGCAGGCTGATGCGGTTGCGGTCCGCTTCCAGCACCTGGCAAAAAATGCCCTCCACCGCCAGCTTGTCACCCTGGCGGGGTAAGCGCCCCAATTCACCGGTGATCAGGCCGCCGATGGTCTCAAAGTCTTCTGAATCAATGTTCACCTGCATGAGGTCATTCAGTTCGGTCAGGCGTAAAGTGCCTTCAACCCAGTATTCATCGGGACTGACCTGACGTACAATCTCATTTTGATCATCATCCTCGTCACTGATATCGCCAAAGATAACTTCAACGATGTCCTGCATGGTGATGATGCCGGCCATGCCGCCATACTCATCGATGACAATCGCCAGCTGCTGACGACGCGCACGCATTTCTTCAAAAAGGTCCGCGATGCGCTTGCTTTCAATCGTGTAATAGGGTTTACGCATATGCTGCCGCAGATCGAAGCTGGCCGGATCATCGGCATAGAGGAAAAAGTCTTTTATGTGCAGGACACCGATTGTGTTGTCAACGCGGTCTTCATAAACGGGCATGCGGGAGACGCGCTCTTCCTGAAAGGTCTGGCGGATTTCTTCGTATGTGCTGGAAACCTCAATGCAGACAACATCAATGCGCCCGACCATAATGTCGCACACCTGGGTATCGCCGAAAGCAAAAACATTCTCCAGCAGACGGTGTTCTTCCTGTTCCAGAACCCCTTCCTCCTGGGAAACATCCATCATGGTGCGCAACGCTTCCTCTGTGACGTTGGGCTTTTCCTGGTCGCTTCCTCCCATCAGGCGCATCATCAGGCGGGCGATGCCGGATAAAAGGAAAACCAGCGGCCGCAGCAGGCATGTGAGTGCGTTGATCGGCCGGGCAACCAGCAGGGCAACCTGATCCGCACGTGCTGTCGCCATCGATTTCGGGGTGATCTCGGCAAAAACCAGCACGACCAGGGTCATGATGCCTGTGGCGATGCCAACGCCGGCGCTGCCTGCCAGTTGAATGGCAATAGACGTAGCCAGTGCGGATGCCGCAATGTTGACGACATTGTTGCCGACCAGGATCGTGCTCAGCAAACGCTGCGGGTCCTCCAGCATCTGCAGGAGCAGACGGGCACGTGGGGCACCTTCATCGACAAGCTGTCTGATTCTGATTTTATTCAGGGACATCAGAGCGGTTTCAGAAGCGGAAAAGAAAGCGGAGAATAAAAGACATAACAGAAGAACAAGCATCTGCCATATACTGTCTGGATCCAAAAACAACCACACTCCTTGTGTACTATCCAGTGTCTTTCAGTTTGATGCTGCTATTATAGACCGAAAAAGGTCATGTGGCAAATGTTTCCGCTAAAAGCTGCCTTTTGCTTGTCCGGTCACCTTTTTTGTGCTATCTTGATGCCAAAACCGGCTCGAATGGCCGGACTGCGACGGAGGCTTTTATGATCGCGCGAAAAATCGCTGACAACATGAGCAAAGGTTCGATGATCCGACAGATGTTCGAGGAAGGCAACCGTCTCAAAGCCTTGTATGGCGCGGACAATGTTTACGATTTCAGTCTGGGCAACCCTGATCTGCCGCCGCCTAGTGCTGTGAGCCAGGCGCTGCGCTCGCTTGTCGAGGAGAATCAGCCTGGCCTGCACAGCTACATGAGCAATGCCGGCCATGAGGCGACACGCCAGGCCGTGGCAGCCTGGCAGAGCAGCCTCAGCGGTCTGGCGATACCGGCCGGCCTGGTCTGTATGACGGTGGGCGCCGCGGGTGCACTCAACGCGTCGCTCAAGGCTTTGCTGGATCCAGGCGACGAAGTGATCGTACTGGCGCCGTTTTTCTTTGAATATCTTTCCTATATCGACAATCACGGCGGTGTGCCGGTGATCGTGCCCGCCAGCCGGGAGACGCTGCTGCCGGATCCGGCGGCACTGGAAAAAGCGTTGACACCGCGCACTAAGGCGATCATCATCAACTCGCCGAACAATCCTTCCGGGGTGATCTATCCGGAAGAGACATTGCGCATGCTGAACAGCCTGCTGCTTGCCCAGTCCCAGACCATCTATGTGCTGTCGGATGAGCCTTATGCCGACCTCGTTTATGACGGACAGTCTATGCCCGCGACCCTGGCTTATCTGCAGAACGCGGTGATCTGCACCAGCTGGAGCAAATCACTATCGCTGCCGGGTGAACGCATCGGCTGCCTGGTGGTCAGCCCGCGCTGTGAATCCGCAGACCAGCTGATCAACGCCTGTGTCTACTGCAACCGTATCCTGGGGTATGTCAATGCACCAGCGCTTTTCCAACGCGTCATTGAGCGCAGCATCAATGCCCGGGTGGACATCGCCCAATATGAAAAAAGACGGGATCTGCTGGCTGATGTGTTGACAGGTGCAGGATTCACCCTGCAAAAACCGGCTGGTGGCCTGTATCTTTTTCCGGTCTGCCCGGATGCGGATGATGTGGCTTTTGCCAGGATATGCGCCGGCCATCGTGTGTTGCTGGTGCCTGGCAGCGGCTTCCGCTTCCCTGGTTATTTTCGCTTGTGCTTCGCAGTCCGTGAAGCAGCCATTCTCGGTTCGGCACACGCTTTTCAAGATATCGCACGCCACTACGGCCTGCACTAGACGTTTTCGCGGGTGACACAAACCAGGGCGGTTCCTGTGTCCAGAGACAAGGTCGCCCGGCCTTCGGATGTAAACTGGTTGCTGATACCGCGGGTGCTGCCACGCTGCAGTGTGGCCTGCCGCAAAGGGTAGCCTAGGCCGCTGTAGGTGAGACCGCTGATTTGATCACTAAACGGGATGGTTGACACATACCAGCCACGGCTATCCGGCTCAGGGCAGGCCAGTTCAAGCACCTGACCGCCTGTAAGCGTGTAAAGGCTGCTGACGCCGTCGCTCAGCAGCCAGGCACGGTTGGGCCGGGCCAGCCGGACAGCCAGCATCTGGGTGGCCAGGACATGGTCCGGGCGGCTGCCCAGAGCACCCAGCACCACAAGGCTGTGATGGTCGTCAGGTTGCGGGTTGCGCCGGAGCGCCGCGAGCATGGCCAGTTCTGCGTCCGTTTCATCTTTCCTGACAGGATGCCTCTCTATAGCTACCGCTTGAGACCGCAGCCAGGCCTGGCTTGTCGCATCGATTGAATCCAGATCACCGACCAGAAGGTGCGGCCAGATCCGCAGCCGGCGCAGATGCCGGGCGCCGCCGTCCGCGCAGATGATATCGTCAGCCTGCTGCAGCCAGGCACGGCAGACCTGATCCTCGCGGATGTCTCCCGACAAGACAATTACTGTGAGCATTTTCTAAGCTGGCGGATGGCTTCGGCCGGATCCGGCTGATTGAAGACCGCGCTTCCGACAACAATCATGTTGGCTCCGGCTTCTCTGTTCTCCTTGATGTTGGCCGGGTACACGCCGCCGTCAATCTGCAGGTGCACGGCATGGTTCTGCGCGTCCAGCAAACGTCGCAGGCGGCGGATTTTATCCTGCATGCCCGGGATGTAGGACTGTCCGCCATAACCGGGATTGACCGTCATGAGCAGGACCATGTCCAGGAAAGGCAGTACTTCTTCAATGGTGCTGAGCGATGTACCAGGGTTGAGGGCGACACCGGGCGTACACCCGGCATCGCGAATCTGCTGCAGTGCTCTTTGCAGGTGCGGGCATGCTTCAGCATGAAGGACGATGCTGTCCGCGCCGGCTTCCGCGAACCGGTCAATCCAGATGATCGGGTTCTCAATCATCAGATGTACATCCAGGGGCAGGTCGCTGTAACCGGCCAGTGCTTTGACTATGGGCATCCCAAAGCTGATGTTGGGTACAAAATGGCCGTCCATGACATCAATGTGCAGGATGTCAGCATCTTGCGCAATCTGGTCAACCGACGCGCCCAGCGCTGTGAAATCAGCCGACAGGATGGATGGGCAGATCAGCAGGTGGTCTTTTGTTTCTTGATATCCGGGTAACATGTCAGGTCCTCCTAATTTTGTCAGTGCTGTTTGCGTTATTCTATCTGCTTGTATCTTCTATACCATCAAAAGCCAGACAGATCAAGATGCACGGGTGGTATGACAGCCGCTCTCCTCATCTGCCCCGGTCGTAGGTGTTGAGGGCGTCCAGCTGTTCGCGCAGCAGGCGATAACGTTCCAGCCTGCCCTGGTCGATACCGCTGTCCGGAACCGCACAGCCCGGCTCGCCGGTATGTCGGCAGTCGTTGAAACGGCAGGTCCCGGCTACATGTTCGATTTCCGGCGTATGCCGGGCCAGCTGGTCGCCGTTGATGCCCAGTTCAGCTAGTTCAAGCGTGCTGAAACCCGGTGTGTCGGCCACATAGCCGCCTTCGTAGGGAAAAAAGACAACTTCCCGCGTGGTATGCCGGCCGCGGCCAATGCGCTCGCTGACCTGACCAACAGACATGACTGTTTCTCCAAACAGCCGGTTGATCAAGGTCGATTTGCCAACGCCGGACTGGCCGGCCAGACAGATGGTTTTTTGACGCAAACGCTTTTTCATTTCGTCAAGACTTGCTTCATCGTCAGGTGACATGCCCAGAATCGGGCAACCAACCGGCCGGTAGGGCTCCAGGATATCGTCCGGGGCTTCAGACAGGTCAGTCTTGGTCAGGATGAGGACTGGTTCAATTGCATGCACCAGCGCGACAGCCAGCAGCTTGTCGACCAGCAGGAAGTCAGGCGGCGGATTGACTGCTGAAACGGTGATCAGGAGCATGTCCAGATTTGCCACAGCCGGACGGACAAGGTGATTGCGACGCGGATGGATTGCGGTGATGTTCCAGGGCCGGTCCGGATCGCCGCTGGGCTGGCAGGTCACAAAATCTCCGGCAGTCGGGACATAGCCTTTCTTGCGAAAGATACCCCGCACATAGGCCTCCAGCAGTTCACCATCTGGACCGTCGACCCAGTAAAGCCCGCCGACACCGCGCAGAATTCGCCCTTGAAGCATCATCCGGCTAGCCTCCGTTACTGGGCTTATCCTGCTGACCCGGGGGTGTTCCGGCGGGTGGCTTTAGTTCAGTTGTCGGTGGTGGTACATCCGTCGGTGTGGGGATGGGCGTCGGCTCCGGGGTTGGCGTCGGCTCCGGTGTCGGGGTGGGTATGGGTGTCGGGTTCAGGAAATAATGATAGTCCTGCTGGGTGCCGTAGGTCAGGGAAACCATGGACTGGACCCGCAAAGGTGTACCGGGTTTAGGGTTCTGCAGGATAACGACACGTTGGCTTTCCGGAACAGTGACCGGCTGGCCAGTTTGCAGATCGACTGACATGTTGGTCAGTTTGCCCACCACCAGGTTCATGTTGTTGAGTTCTTCCTGCGCATCAATAAGCAGCCGTCCGGCCAGATCCGGCATTTTGACTTCAGGCAGTCCCTCGCTGATATACAGGATGATCTCACTGCCGCGCGACACCTGGTTGCCGGCCGCGGGTATTGTCTTGATAACACGGCCTTTGCTGAAATCAGAGTATTCAAACTGCAGGGTCACGCTAAAACCGAGTGTCTGGCGCAGCTCCGTTTCAGCCATGGCCTGCGTCTCCCCAGAAAGATCCGGAACCGTCACCAGGTCCTGGCCTCCGCTGACATACAAGATCAGGGTGGTACCGCCAGGGCGGATCTCGATGCCGTCTTCAGGATACTGGTCAAAGATGACACCTTCTTTAATGGTGTTGTTCTCACGGTAATCAATACGGTGTTTGATCTTGTTGTCTTCCAGCAGGGGCAAGACATCACTGAGGTCACGGCCACGGTAATCCTCCAGCAGAAATACCGACTCGGTCGGGCCTGTCTGGAAGTTATCCTTGACTTTGTCCCAAGCCCAGGAGCCGATGGCCCCGATGAAGACAAGGGCGATGAGGATGATGCTGATGACAATGGCCAGGTCACGCTGCCGGGAACGTCGCCGTTCCACGATGGCGTGTTCAATCTCTTTGAGTTTTCCAAAATTCGGGTCAGGCCGCTTCAGGCCGATGGCCGTTGTATTGGCCTGGTTGTCATGATGGCCTGTGAGGACTCCGTAGAGGCCTTCCGGATCAACCATGAAGGCATCGAGCTCGTCGACGAGAGCACGCGCGTCGGCATAGCGGCTATCCGGTGATTTTTGGATGCACTTAGTGATGATGCTGTCCAGCGCGGGCGGTACTGAAGGATTGAGCAGCGAGGGCGGCTGTGGCATCTCCTGCAGGTGCTTTATAGCTATGGCAACTGAAGTCTCTCCGTCAAAAGGCACCTGGCCGGTGACCATCTCGTACAGCAGGATGCCCAGTGAATAGAGGTCTGACTTCTCACCAACCAGACTGCCACGGGCCTGTTCCGGGGAAAAATAATGGACAGATCCAAAGGTTACGCCGCTGGTCAGGGTAATGGTGCTGCTGTTGGCCGCGCGAGCAATGCCGAAATCAGTCACTTTGGCCGCCATGTCCGATGTGATGAGAATGTTATGCGGCTTGATATCCCGATGAACAATGCCGCGCCGATGGGCATGTTCAAGGGCCAGGCCTATCTGTATGGCCAGTGGCACGGCCGTCTGCCAGTCGAGCGCTCCGCGGGCTTCGATCAATTCTTTAAGCGTTGAACCTTCCACATACTCCTGGACAATATAGCGCAGTTCATTCTCCTGGCCATAGTCGAGCACCTTGACAATATTGGGGTGATCGAGGCTGGACGCGGCCCGCGCTTCTGTGGAAAAACGCTTGATGAACTCAGGATCATGGGACAGGTCGTCGCGCAGGATCTTCACCGCGACAAACGCGTTATTGTTCTGGCGATCCTCAGCCAGATACACCTGGGCCATGCCGCCCTGCCCGATCGACCGGATCAGACTGTAGCGGCCACCGACGATTTTGTCGGCCGGCACCTGATGCTTTTCTGATTTCATGACTTATCCTCCAATAAAGCCTGTCAGACAAAAGCTGTCAGGACCGTTATGTTGTCTTCACCGCCCAGCTCGAGCGCCAGGCGCACCAGCTCATCGGCCACCTCGGCAGCGGTTGTCTCCTGGCTCAGTTGCTCGCGGATGACATCCTCCGTCACCAGGCTGTGCAGGCCATCGCTGCATAAAAGCAACCGGTCACCTGATGTCAGCGCGATGGACAGGGTGTCCGGAGTGAGCAGGTCAGGGATGCCCAAGGCCTTGGTCAAAACATTGCGGCGGGGGTGCTGCAGGGATTCATCCAGGCTGATGGAACCGGCGTCGACCAGTTCCTGAACCAGGGTATGGTCGACTGTCAGGCGCTGCAGTTCGCCCTGCCGCAGCAGATAGGCCCGGCAGTCGCCGACATGGGCCAGCACAGCCCGGTCAGGTATCAGCACGGCAACCGTGAGGGTCGTGCCCATGCCCAGACAATCCTGATCACTGATGGCGCTGAGATAGACTTTGATGTTTGCTTTTTCCACGATCATGGTCAGCTGCTGTTTCAACTGCTCCGGATCAAGCGGCGGAATCTGCCAGATGAGGTCGCTGAGTTTGCCGGAAACATAGTCGACGGCAACTTTGCTGGCCAGTTCTCCATGCTTGTGTCCACCCATTCCGTCTGCCAGAATCAGGGCACAGGGCTCATCAGGAGCCCTGCGCAGAACCGTGAAGCAATCTTCATTTTTCTGTCGAACCAGGCCGACATGTGTGCAAGCACCTATTGTCACGGATTCCTGCATGCTTCCATCCTTCTCCTTAATTGACCACAGGCGGCCATAATGTCCGATCCCAGTTCCCGGCGAACCGTCGCGTTGATGCCAGATCGGACGAGGCGGTTATGAAATGTCCGGACATCCGTCTGGTGGCTCTGACGGTATACACCACCGGAAAACTCGTTGGCCGGAATCAGGTTGACATGACAAAGCAAGCCTTTCAGGCGCGCAGCCAATTCATCGGCATGCTCCAGCTTGTCGTTGATCCCGCTGAACAAAGCATACTCAAAGGTGATGCGGCGTCCTGTCTTTTCCACATGCCTGCGGCAGGCGGCCAGGAGCTGGTCATAGCCATACTGTCTGGCGATGGGCATCAGCTGACGCCGGATGGTATCATTGGGCGCATGCAGGGACACCGATAAAGTGACCGGCAAACCTTCATCTGTGAATTTTATCATGCCCGGCACCAGTCCGCAAGTTGACACAGAGATATGGCGCAGGCTGATGTTCAGGCCGCGCGGCTCGTTGACCTGCCGCAGAAAGCGAACCACATTTTCCGCGTTGTCCAGAGGTTCACCGATGCCCATGATGGTAACATGGCCAATACGCTGGCCGATGTCCCGGGCGATCAGGCTGACCTGGGCCAGCATCTCGCCGGCGGTAAGGTCGCGGCCGAAACCGGCTCCGGTCGAAGCACAGAATGTGCAGCCCATGCGGCAGCCGGCCTGGGATGAAATGCAGACAGACCAGCCATAGTGGTAATGCATCAGGACGCTTTCAATCATGTTGCCATCTTTCAGCCGGAAGAGGTATTTCGCCGTCTCATCCAGACTGGATTGAAATCTCTCAACAAGCACCAAACCATCGAGATAGAATGACGTCAGAACCTGGTCGCGCAGCGACTGCGGAAGGTCTGTAAGTTCAGCAGGATCCTGGATGCCACGTGAACGCCAGGCGGCAAGCTGCCTGGCCCGGAAGGTCGGTAGGCCCTGGTCCTTCACCCATTTTGTCCAGTCTGCCAGGTCATAATCATAGAAAAAAAGTTTCATGCTGTCATCTACTCCTCAGGATTTTGCTGTGACGCTGCCGGTTTTGCGGAACGCGGCAATAAAAAACCCGTCTGTGCCATGCAGGTGGGGCAGCAATTGCAGTTGTCCCCTGGCGGCCTGTTCAGCCAGATCAGGTCTGGCCAGGACGGCGGCGGGCAGACAGAGGGGTTGCGGTTCAAACATACCGGGGTGGCGGTCCAGAAAAGCTGCCGCCTGGCCGCTGTTTTCCTCAGGGTTGATGGTGCAGGTGCTGTAAATAAGGCGGCCGCCAGGTTTAAGCAGTATGGCGGCAACATCCATAATAGCAGCCTGCAGTGGCGGAAATCTCTGGATCCTTTCATAGGTCATGTGCAGGCGGATCTCTGGTTTGCGCGCCAGAAGGCCCAGCCCGCTGCAGGGCACATCCGCCAGTACAAGATCAGCGGTCCCGGCCAGCTGGGCAAATGCAGGCCTCCCTTCCTGATCAAGGCCGGTACTGCTGTCTGCAGCCAGGCAACGGATACCGCTCAGGCCAAGCCGGTCGGCTTCCTTACGGATCAGGGACAACCGCTCGCTGTGAACATCAACGGCCAGGATCTCTGCCTGATCATCGCTCAGTTCAGCCAGGTGCAGCGTTTTGCCGCCCGGTGCAGCACATAGGTCGACTACGCGGCACCGTCTTTGCGGGCCGGCAGCCCGGCCGACCAGCATGGCGGCTTCGTTCTGGATGGACAAATAACCTTCATGCCAGCCGGGCAGCGTCTGAACAGAATGGCCTTGCAAGGTCAGGAGCAGTGCTTCTTCACAATAAAGGCCAGGCCCGCAATTGATGCCGGCCGCTTCCATCTGTGCGGTCAGAGCAGCGACGGTGGTGCGCAACCTGTTGATCCGGGCTGTGACCGTGCCGTTGCCGGGATTGCTGCCGGCAATCTGCACAGCAGCCTCTTCCCCGTACCACTTGCGCAACAAGCCGAACAGTTCCGGCGGCAGTCCTGTCTGCAGGGGCAGGTCATTGCCAGGCAGGACCACAGGGTCACGGGACAGACGGCGCAGCAGGGCGTTGACAAAGCCGGCAGCGCCACGGTGGGCCTTCAACCCGGCGATGCGGACAGCTTCATCGATGGCAGCGGAGGGCGGTATTTGCCGCGACCAGTACAGTTGCCAGACGCCCATGCGCAGAACCGTGCGAATCCAGGGATCGAGCTTTTCCAGCGGTTTGCTGCTGATACGGGCCAGGATATAGTCAATGGTCCAGGTGCGCGTCAGTGTTTCGTAAATCAGGGCTGCGGCAAAACGGCGGTCGCGCGCATCCAATTCATCTGATTCCAGCAGATGACGGGCACTGAGGTTGGCGAAAGCGCCCTGCTCATAGACTTGATACAAGACACGGGTCGCGGCCAGGCGTGCTGCGTCTGGCTGCCTGTCGTACGAGCGGCCCGGCGGTCTGGCTTTTTTCCCCGGTTTATTTCCTTTCATCAGCTCAGAAACGCTTGTTGTTTCGGCTGCGGGACATGAGGATGAGACGCAGCAGGCTAACGAAAGCCATGACCGCTGAAGCGACATAAGTCATGGCCGCGGCACGCAGCACTTTACGGGCGCCCTTGATTTCCTCATCGGTCAGTAACGCCTGATCCTCCAGCACGCGGATAGCCCGGCGGCTGGCGTCAAATTCCACAGGCAGGGTGACCAGATAGAAGAGCACCGCGCCGATAAATAAGATGATGCCGATATCGATCAGCAGCGGCAGGCTGAGCAGGAGACCAAAAAAAGCCAGGTAAGGCCCGAAAGATGAGCCGATCTGGGCGACAGGGACCAGTGCGCTGCGAATTTTGTTGGCCAGGTAGCCTTCATGGTGCTGGACGGCATGCCCGGCTTCATGCGCTGCGACTCCGATTGCGGCGATGGACGGGCTGTCGCAGGTACTGTCAGAAAGACGCAGCACCTGGCTGCGCGGGTCAAAGTGGTCAGTCAGATGGCCGGGAGTCCGTTCAACCCTGACTTCTGTGAGCCCATATTGGCTGAGAATGCGTCTGGCGGCACTCTGGCCGGTATGACCGGAACGGGCATTGATCTGGCTGTATTTGCTGTAGGTGCTTTTCACGCCGGCCTGGGCCATGAGGCTGAGAATAAAAGCCGGTATGATGAGAAGCAAAGACCACATGTCAAAACCATATAGCAGGTTACCGCCGCTATAGAGAAGGGCGAAAGCAGGGCTTATCCCCGGCAGGGCAAGGGTCAAAAAAACATTCATTAGTTCATGCCTCCCATCGTCTGCCCCAGACGATAATTATGGGCGCAGTCACGGCAATGCATGCGCCTGCCGGATTCAGACTGGATTTCCAGAAGGTCGACCACACCAGACCCGCAGGCCACACTGATCGCGTCTACGCCGCAAAGGCATATGGTACCGGGCTCCAGGCCACGGGCCGCGGCCAGGACTTCAGGGTCGGTGCAGACGCGGGTACGATGGATTTTCAGCCGTTTGTCACCGCACCAGCTGAAAGCGCCCGGCCAGGGTGTTAGACCGCGCACCCGGTTGTGCAGTTCCTCAGCCGACCGGGTCCAGTCCAGCCGGCCGTCTTCGCGCTTAAGCGGCCGGATGGCAAAACCCAGATCCGGGTCCTGCGGCCGGGGTGTCATTACACCGGCCAGCCAGCGTTCCAGCACAGAAGGCAGCAGATCGGCGCCCAGCTGTGCCAATCGCTCTGAAAGGGTGCCGGCATCCATATCCTGAGAAAGCTGAATACGCTCCTGGGCCAGGATCGGACCGGTGTCCATTCCCTCATCCATCAGCATGATGGTGATGCCCGTTTCGGTTTCGCCGCGGATCAGGCACCATTGGATCGGAGCAGCGCCACGGTAAGCCGGCAGCAGGGAAGCATGGATGTTGAGGCAGCCGTGCTCCGGCACAGCCAGCACGCCGGCCGGCAGGATGCGGCCATAGGCGGCCGTGACGATCAGGCCGGGCTTCAGGTCGCGCAGCTGCTGCTCAAATTCGCCTGTACGCACTTTTTCCGGCTGCAACACTGGGATGCCATAGCGCTTGGCCAGCAGCTTGACGGGCGGGGCCACCAGGCGCATGTGCCGACCGACCGGACGGTCCGGCTGGCATACGGCGCTGACGACATCGTACCCTTCATCCAAAAGCTTCTGCAGCGCCGGAACCGCAAATTCAGGGGTTCCCATGTACACAATACGTTCTTTCACTGCCTGATCAGCTCCCCGATCACCTTGTCGGTGAACAGCACACCATCCAGATGGTCATATTCATGCGATGCACAAACAGCCAGAAGGCCTTCTGCTTCCAGGCGACAGGGCTGTCCTTGCCGGTCCAGCGCTTCCATGACCACATGGGACGGACGCTCGACATCCCCCCAGCGGCCCGGGATGGACAGGCAGCCTTCCTGGCCGACTTGTTTTCCATCTTTTTCAACGATACGGGGATTGATCAAAACATACGGGCCATGGTCGTCCTGCAGATCCATGACAAAAAGGCGGCGCAGTATCCCCACCTGAACCGCGGCAAGGCCAATACCATTGTTGGCTTTCATGGTTTCCAGCATATCATCAATCAAAGTCTGCAGCCGATCGTCGATTTTTTTAACCGGCCTGCTCACTTTGCGCATAATTTCATCTTCATCTGTTACGATGCGTCGCAACGCCATAATCCATCGATCCTTTCCTTCAGAAGCGGGGTCAGACACAAGGTAAAAAGCCGGGACACATCGGCCGGCGTTTAGCCCGGATAGCTGACACAGCTCTATCTGTCTTGTATTATACCAGATGTCTGTTTAACGGTCTGTGAATCTTGTTACAGATAAGGCGTGAACAACCGGCTGGAGCGTCCTAAAGCATGCTGTAGGGGTCAAAATCGAGGGCAATCGCTGCTTTTTTCAAATCAAGGCCGTCAATCAGCGGCGCGATAAACGCAGCCAGCAGCTCATGGCCGGAGGCCTTGATGACCAGGCGGTATCTGTAACGGCTGCGGATGCGGTAGATCGGCGCCCTGGCCGGCTCCATCATCTGCACATGGGCAAAGGCCGCTTCTTCTTTCAAGCGGACACGGCAAGCTTCAGCCAGGCGTTCACAGCGTTCTTTGGCTTCGTCTTCCTGCAGCGATGAGATGGTCACCATGCAGATAACGGCAAAAGGCGGATATTGCATCAGGCTGCGGTAGGCGATCTCCTGTTGGAAAAACGCAGGATAGTCCTGGTCGGCTGCCAGGCGGATGGCATAATCGTCAATATTGTAGGCCTGGATAATCACAGTGCCCGGCATCGTTCCGCGGCCTGCACGACCGGCTGCCTGGGTGATCAGCTGAAAGGCCCGCTCAGACGAGCGGAAATCAGATATGCCCAGCATGAGGTCAGCCGCCAGGACACCCACGACGGTCACATTCGGGAAATCATGGCCTTTGGCAATCATCTGGGTACCGATCAACGCCTGGGCCTCTTTCCTTTCAAACTGGTCAAGCAACCTTTCATGCGCGGTGCGCCCCACGGTGGTGTCCTGATCCATACGCAGCGCTTTTGCGGGTGCGAACAGCGCGTTGAACATGGTTTCTGCCTGCTGAGTGCCGGCGCCGAAACGGCCGATCAGGCGGCTGCCGCAAGCCGGACAGCGCTCGGGAACGCTTGTGATCCGGCCGCAATAATGGCATATAAGGCGAACCGGCGCCGTTTTGCTGTCTGCCGGTTCTGCCGCGTGCCGGTCCAGATGCGTGGTCATGGCCACACTGCAAGAACGGCAGCGAACGATATGGCCACAGTTGCGGCAGAGCACCGAGCCGGCGAAACCGCGGCGATTGAGGAAGATAATGGCCTGCTGGCCGCCAGCAAAAGCGGCATTCAGAGCCTGGGTGAGGCGGCGGCTGAACATGCTGCGGTTGCCATCTGCCAATTCACGCCGCATGTCAACGATTTCCGTAACCGCCATGCCCGCCTCGCCAACGCGGTCTGGCAGGCGCAGAAGGGTGGCTTGCCCGGACACGCAACGCTGATAACTTTCCACGGATGGCGTTGCCGAGCCCAATAGCAGCACCGCCCCGTGATCGCGGGCCCGCAGGCGGGCGACATCACGGGCATGGTAGCGGGGATGGGTCTCTGACTTGTAGGTGGCTTCTTGTTCTTCATCAATGATGATCAGGCCAATGTCCAGCAGTGGTGCGAACACAGCTGAACGGGCCCCGACGACCACCGTGACTTCCTGACGCAACACACGCTGCCACTGTTCATAGCGTTCAGCCGGTGTTAGACGGCTGTGCAGAACCGCGACCATGGTGCCGAAGCGTGAGCGGATGCGGCGGATCATCTGAGGGGTCAGGGCAATCTCCGGCACCAGGATCAGCACAGAACGGCCCAGGTTGACAGCCGCCTGCGCGGTCTGCAGATAGACTTCGGTTTTGCCGCTGCCGGTTACGCCGTACAGCAGATATTCCTGACAGCCTTCCAGGGAGGCCTCGCAGGATGTCAACGCCCGGCTGACGCGGCCGATCGCCTCTGCCTGAGCCGGGTTGGGCGTGAACGGCTCCTGGATGGCGTAGTCATCCTCCCCCTCCAGCGTGCGCCTGATTTCCTGTTCGTAAAATCGCAGCCACTCGTTTTTTGCCAAGGTGCTGAGGATTGAACGGCTGACCTGGCAGGCGCTCATGATTTCCTGCACCGGTGCGGCACCGACATCAAGCAGCAGTTCAATAACACGCAGCTGGCCAAGACGGCTGATCTCGCCATCAGCCAGTCGGCTGGCTGCTTCTGCCGGATCAATCAGTTCTGCCATGCGCACCACTTTTTCCCGCACTGCGCTCACAGCGGCTGGAACCATGCAGCGAAGCGCATCGCCCCATGAGCAAAGCCAGCGGTTTTTCATGTGCAGGGCCAGTCGGATCTGATCCGGTCGCAACACAGGCCGGTCGGCCAGCAGGCGCAGTACGGATTTCAGTTGATAGGGCGTTTCTTCTTCGAGTTGGCGGCAGGCTGTGACAAAAGCAGCTTCGGGGCGGTTGCCTTTGCCAAAAGGCACTTCCGCCAGACAGCCCACAACAAGCTGGTCCCGCAGTTCCGGCGGAATCAGGTAAGTGTAGACCCGGTCAAAGGCCCTTGTGGCATCACGGAGAACGACCTGGCAGACTTCAGCCTTATTCACGTTCCTGCTCCATCAGTTCAAACAGGTTGATCTGGCTGGATTCCGGCAGATCGGCCAGACAGCCAGCTTCCGCAAGATTGTCGATGACGCTTTGCCCGAGCGACGCCCGGCGGGCCAGATCATCACGTGTCTTGAAAGGTCCGTCGGCTCTGGCCTGGACAATCTGTGCCGCTGTCGCCACGCTGACCGACGGTACGGCATTGAGGGGCGGCAGAATCAGTCCGGGTGCCAGGGTGACAAACTTCGTCGCATCAGACGCTTCCAGGCTGATCGGCGCGAAATCTATGCCGCGCAGCTGCATTTCTTCTACAAGTTCCATAATATAGTATATCCGTTGCTCGCGATCGCCGCCATCACGCAGCTCACGGCGCATTTTTTCCCGGACGCGATGTATCTCGGCTGCCGGCCGGCACATGACGCGGCTGTCAAACTCATCGGCGCGCACAGTGAAATAGGCACAGTAATAGGCCTCCGGGTGGTTGACTTTAAACCAGGCGATACGCAGGGATGAAATGGTATAGGCTGCGGCATGCGCTTTGGGAAACATGTAGCGGATTTTCTTGCAGGATTCAATATACCATTCCGGAACCTGGTGCTCACGCATCAGGTTCTCCTGCTCTTCAGTCAGCCCCTTGCCTTTCCTTACTTTTTCCATGATGTCGAAGGCGGCCTTAGGCGGCAGCCCGTTGTAGATCAGGCCGGTCATGATGCTGTCGCGGCAGCCGATCACTTCCTCGATCGTGCAGGTGCCTGAACGGATAAGGTCCTGGGCATTGCCTTTCCAGACATCCGTACCGTGCGACAGCCCCATCAGCTGCACCAGGTCGTAAAAACGGGTTGGCCGGGTTTCCCGGATCATTTCCCGGGCCATAAACGTGCCCATCTCCGGAAGGCCCAGTGTCGCGCAGCCATCGATGGCCTGCTCCACTGGGATATCCAGGGCTTCGGTCGACTGGAACAGCGACATGACACGCTCATCGGGCATGGGGATGGTTGCGACAGGAACGCGCGTCAGGTCGCTCAGCATCTTGAGCATTGTCGGGTCATCATGCCCGAGAATATCCAGCTTGAGGATGGTGTCGTGCATGGCGTTGAAGTCAAAGTGGGTTGTGATTGTGCCGTTGCTGCTTTTGTCGGCCGGATGCTGGACCGGCGTGAAATCACAGATTTCCCGCTCACGGGGCACAACCACGATGCCTCCGGGATGCTGGCCGGTTGTCCGCTTGACACCGATCAGCCCGCGGGCCAGGCGGCTAACCTCCGCCTGGGTGGTGAACTGTTCTTCGGCTTCAAAATACTTGCGCACAATGGCCTGGGCGTTCTTATCCGCGAAACTGCTGATGGTCCCGGCTCGGTAGGTGTGGCTGGCGCCAAACATCTCTTCAATGTATTTGTGAGCCCTCGCCTGGTACTCCCCCGAGAAATTCAGGTCAATGTCCGGTTGTTTGTCTCCGTTAAATCCCAGAAACGTCTCAAAAGGGATATCCTGTCCTTCACGCGCCAGGGTTGTGCCGCAGCGCGGACAGTCCCGGTCCGGCAGGTCATAGCCCGAACCATAGTTGCCGGTCTCGTCGAACGAGCTGTAATGGCAGCCGGGGCAGACATAGTGTGGCGGCAGCGGATTGACTTCTGTGATGCCGCAGAGTGTGGCAACCAGCGAAGAGCCGACCGAACCGCGAGAACCGACAATATAGCCGTCTTCATTGGATTTTTTTACCAGCTTGTGCGCGATGTAGTACATGACAGCAAAACCATTGTCGATAATTGAGGTCAGTTCCCGTTCGATCCGCTGGCGCACCAGCTCCGGCAGGATGCCGTCGCAGCCGTAGATGGCATCAGCCTGTCCCCAGGTAAGGTCGCGCACATCGGTGGCTGCCTGGTCAATGAGCGGCGGGAATGAGCCGTCCGGGAAAGGCTTGAGCGCTCCAGACACCCGTTCGCCAATCAGGGACGGGTTCTGGATGACGACCTCCTGCGCGGCTTCTTCACCCAGCCAGGCAAAAGACGCCAGCATCTCGCTGGTTGTGCGGAAATAAAGCGGCGCTTGCTCCGCGGCATCGGCATAACCCATGTCAGTCATCAGGATGCGTCGGAATTCGGTGTCACGCTGTTCCAGAAAATGCACATCGCAGGTCGCGCAGACCGGTATCTTAAGTTTTTTGCCCCAGCGGTAGATGATGCGGTTGAGCGCTTTTAGATCATCTTCATCATGCAGGCCGCTCTGTGGGTCACGCAGGTAAAAGGCATTGTTGGCCAGTGGTTGAATCTCGAAATAGTCATAAAAGCGAGCCAGCGCTTTGCCGGCCGGCGCATTGAGCCGGCGCAGCGTTTCTTCTTCCGATTGTCCGGCAGCTCTATAGGTCTGCAGGACTGTCTGGAATAATTCACCTGACTCGCAGGCGCTGCCGACAATCAGGCCATTGCGGAAATACTGCAGCAGACTGCGCGGGATACGCGGCCGCATGTGAAAATACTGCAGATGGGACTGAGACACAATGCGGTAAAGGTGATAGAGGCCAAGACGGTCAGCTGCCTGCAGAATGATGTGGTAAACCGGCAGCTTATGCTCCAGCAGGGCTTCCTGGTCCAGCTGTCCGGCCAGCCTGTTCAGCCCGTTCAAGGTTGCCGCACCGCTTTTTTTCCAGAGTGCGCTGAAAACAAAACCGCAGGCCAGGGCATCGGCCTCGGCACGATGGGCCTGGTCCAGCGCGATCCCCAGATGATCGGCAACGGCACCCAGCTTGTGGCGTGACAGGTCCGGCAGCAGCAAGCGACTCAAGGCCAGGGTGTCGATCAGGGGCGGATTGAATTTCAGAGTCGGATCTTGCTCTGTGCTTGTACGCTGCCCCTCGTAGCGCAGAAAACCCAGGTCGAAAAAAGCATTGTGAGCGACTACCGGCCTGTCCCCGATCCATTCTTTCAGGCGATGGAGTACCGTCAGAGGATCCGGGGCAGCGGCGATCATGTCCGTGCTGATCCCCGTCAGTCTGACTGATTCCGGCGGCACATCGATACCTGGATTGACCAGGCTGACCAGTCGCTCGCCCGGTAAAAAACCGCCTGTGCCGTCCGGGACAAAGTGGACGGCCGCGACTTCTATAAGGCGGTCCAGTGCCGGATCGAGGCCTGTGGTTTCCACATCGCAGGCAACAAAACCATCTTCCAGGCTTGTCTCTTCGCACTGCCAGGCTACCGCTGCCAGATCATCGACAAGATAGCCTTCCATCCCATAGATAACTTTGATGTCCTTGCCAGCCTTTTTCAGATCTGCGCAAGCTTCCGCAGCTTCCGGGAAAGCCTGGACCACCCCATGGTCGGTGATGGCTACCGCGGCATGGCCGAAATCGGCAGCCAGGCGTACCAGGTCGCGTGCGTCGCAGACGGCGTCTTTAGCGCTCATCTTGGTGTGCGCATGCAATTCGACTCGCTTCAACACAGCATCATCCGTGCGCTGCGGCTGAGGTTCAGCCTTTTGCAGCCCGGTCACTCTGGCCTGCAGATCTTTGCTGAACTGGCCGTCAAAACTGATCTCGGCTGCCAGGCGGATATAGGCATGATCAAGGGTCTCTTCCAGAAATGGACGTTCTTCTGGCTTGGAAAAAAGAATGCAGCTGATGGAACTGCTGAGGTCAGTCATGCTGAATTTATAGAGAACCCGCGTGCCGTCGCTGACCAAGCGTGTTTCCAGATCAAAAACACGGCCTTCGATCAGGGCCAGTCCCGTTTCGCTGTTGAGGCTGTCAATCGGCACACGTTTCAGGTCCGGGTTGACACGACCCCAGAGCAAGCCTTCTACTTTCGGTACACGATATCGTCTCCGCGCATCCGGTTGAATCCCGGCAGGCTGATCCCGGAGCGTGCGGTTGTTTTCTGCCGGGCTGTTGTCTGCGTTTCCCTGCCGCGGACTGCCTGCAGCGCTGTCGCCATTGACAGCACTGTGCACCTGGCGGGCCCGGGCCAGATGCCGGGAAAACAAGCCGCGCGCATAATCAGCGATATCACTGTCGCAGTCGGACGCGTCACCGGCAAGACAAAAGCGGGTCTGTGCCGTCACATGATTGCTGAAGCACATCTGCAGGCTCTCCAGGCTTTCTGTGGAGAAAACACTGCGGCATGCTTCCTCCAGGTGTATGACCACATGATCCGCTCCGGCGGTGAAACGGGCTTGTTTGAGCATGGATGCACTGAGGGCGTCCCTGTGCCAGAGGTGGCGCAGCAGCCAGGGCTGGAGCTCAGCCGCGTACAGGCTACCGGTACCAGCGTCCAGCTGGCTCGGGTAGGTCTGGTGAATGAGCGCTTCAGCCAGAGTCAATACCTGCTCCAGTTTTTCTTCAGTCCGGCAGAGCAGATCAACCGGAATCGGTTTATCCACCAGACAGCTGACTTTGAGGACGCCTGTCTTCTGAACTTTCAGGCCTGTGACGAGACCGTTGACAGCAGCCAGCTCGTGGCAAAGTGGGTCGGTTGGCAGAAACTGACTGATGAATGCAACGAGTGAAGCCTGAACCATGATTGATACTATTCCCTTTCTGGATTCTTGTCCTGCGGATTGTGCTGCGCGGGTTCTGTTGTCTGGGCATGCTGTTCAGCGCACCACTGCTCGACTTCTGCCATCAGGGCGTCAACCGCCTCTTCTTCCGGCACTCGCCGCAGGATCCGGCCTTCCCGGAAAACCAAAAAGAAACCGCGGCCGCCGGCAATGCCGACATCAGCCTGGCGAGCTTCGCCCGGCCCGTTGACCGCGCAACCCATCACCGCGACCTTGATCGGGCAGGTCAGCGGCTGCAAGCGTTCTTCCACCTGCACGGCAATATGGGTCAGGTCAACTTCAGTCCGGCCGCAAGTCGGGCAGCTGATCAGCTGCGCGCCGCGCCGGCGCAGGTCGAGTGCTCGCAGGATGCTCCAGGCTGTACGCACTTCCTCAACGGGATCAGCCGTCAGTGAGACACGCAGCGTGTCGCCAAGGCCCATGGCCAGCAGGACACCGATTCCGACTGACGAGCGGATGATCCCTTCCCGCCAGGTACCGGCTTCGGTGACACCGATGTGCAGGGGGTAATCTGTTTTCTCAGACAACAGCTGATAAGCATCCCTGTTGAGGAGCGGCTCTGAAGCTTTAATCGACAAGACCAGGTCGTAAAAGTGGCACTGCTCCAACATAGCGACCGCTTCCAGGGCGGAAGTGGCCATCGCTTCTGCCGTAACGCCGCCATAGCGGGCCAGTATGGCCTGGCTGAGCGAACCGGCATTGACACCGACGCGGATGGGGATGTGACGGTCGCGAGCGGCATCAGCCACTTGGCGCAGCCGGTCCATACCGCCGATGTTGCCCGGGTTGATGCGGATCTTGTCTGCACCGGCGACGATGGCGGCTAAAGCGAGCCGGTAGTCGAAATGGATGTCGGCGACAATGGGCAGGGGTGATTGGGCACGTATTATGGCCAGCGCGTCGGCCGCCTCCAGGTCAGGAACGGCCACACGTGTGATCTCACAGCCGGCTTCAGCCAGCCGCCTGATCTGTTCCAGCGTCGCGGCGACATCACGGGTATCGGTGTTGTTCATGGACTGAACTGCGATGGGTGCCGTGCCGCCGATGGCGACAGGGCCAACTTGCACCACGCGGGTCTGATGGCGCTTGATCATGACAGGACTCCTTTCTGAGAAAAACGGCCGCCCGTCATTGTCCGGTTAAACGCATGATGTCAAAAAGGAGGCCGGCAAGGGCCAGCATGATGATCAGCGCGATGCCCAGCATACCAATCAGGTTCTGCACCCTGACCGGAAGGCGCCGTCCCCGGATGGCCTCGATGCCGATCAGCAGCAGGTGGTTGCCATCCAACGGCGGGATCGGCAGCAGGTTCATAAAGCCCAGGCTGACGGAGATCAGGGCAAACATCCAGAGGAGCTGGTAGATTTTCTCACTGAGCGGCTGCTCCTGTGAGACAACATCACTGATCATGGAGACAACGCCGACAGGGCCGGACAACGTATCCTGCGGACGGATGGCACCGCTGAACATCATGCCGATGCTGCGCACGGTCACCTTGACGATCGACCAGGACCACTGGAAAGACTGCCCGATGGCTGGTCCGGGCGCGCGGGAGGCAGAAAAGATGATGCCGCGATCGAGAAGGTCATGGTAGAGCGTCGGTACCGTCACGACGGTCATGGGCTGTCCGTCGCGGATAATGCTGATCTCGACCGGACGGCCGGCAGCAGCCTCCACCGCCCGGGAAAAGGCTGCCATATCATCGACAGGCACACCGTCAGCGGCCAACAGGGTATCTCCTGCCAGCAGGACAGGATTGCCCTGGTTGGCTTCCTTGTCGACCGACTCGATCAGGATGCTGCCTTCAGCATTCTGGCGGATGGTGATGCCCAGGCGATAGGCGTCCCGCCAGGCAGGCTGCAGGACAATCTCCCGGCGGGTTCCGTCCGCGCCGCGCACGTCCAGGGTGAGCGGCTCATCCGCAGGCAGAAACATTTCCTGGCCGCTGTAGTCCAGGGTGGTACGGACCGGCCGGCCATTAAGGCCCAGCACCCGGTCTCCGGCAACCACACCTGCCCGGGCGGCCTGAGTCTCATCGTAAACAGCGCCGATCACCGGCAGTGAATAACCGAAGGAAACAAACATGATAAAGAAAGCCAGGACACCGGACAGCAGGTTGAGTGCCGGCCCTGTCGCAATGACAATAGCCCGCGCCCAGCGTGGCCGGTTAAAGAAATGACCCGGGTCGCCGTTTTGCGGATCATCATCAAATTCACCTGCAAAGCGGACAGAAGCGCCGATCGGCAGCAGCTTGACGCTGTATTTGATGCCGTTGCGCTCGCGCGAGAAAAGGACTGGCCCCATAAAAAGCGAAAACTCCTCGATGGTGAAACCTAGTTTTCTGCCGGTAAGATAATGCCCGAGCTCATGTACGATCATCATAACACTGAGGATCAGCAGACCGACTATAATGCCCATAATACCCATCTATCTTTGTTCTCCTGTTCTTGTCACCTTTTTAACAGCCGCCCGGCCGGCCGTCTTCTGACGCTGAGGTTTGTCCGGTCAAGTGCAAGACCTGGCCACGTGCCCAGCGATCCTGTTCCATCATATCATCAAAGGTAAAAGCTGTCATGAAACCGCTTTGCATATGCCGATCCATCACTTGCCGGACGAGATCGGCAATAACGGTGAAGGTAATCCTTTCCTGCAGGAACAGACCGACAGCCACTTCATTGGCCGCGTTCATGACAGCCGGCAGGGTGCCGCCGGCCCTCGCCGCGTCATAAGCCAGCTGCAACAAAGGGAAAGCCTGGCGGTCCGGCTGTTCAAAGGTTAAGGTACCGGCCTGGCGGTCAAACGGGTTAAACGGACGTCCGTCGCCCGGCAGGCGGCGCGGCCAGGTCAAGGCCAGCTGGATCGGCAGCTTCATGTCCGGAAAACCCATCTGGGCCAACACAGAACCATCCTGCAGCTCGACCATGGAATGGATGATGCTCTGGGGATGGACCACAACTTCAATCTTCTCCGTCGGGCAATCAAAAAGCCATGAAGCTTCAATGACTTCCAATCCTTTGTTCATCAGTGTTGCAGAATCAATTGTGATCTTGCCGCCCATGCGCCAGGTCGGATGGTTCAAAGCCTGGGCCAGCGTCACATGGTTCAGCTCCTGGCGGCTGCGGCCACGGAAAGGCCCGCCGGACGCTGTCAGCAATATGCGCCTGAGGCTTTTGGGCGGAGCAGCAGCCAAACACTGCCATATGGCGGAATGCTCGCTGTCCACAGGATAGATCCGGCTGTTGTACCGGCTCAGGAGAGGCATGACCAGCGCACCGCCAGCCACCAGCGTTTCCTTGTTTGCCAGGGCGATGGTCCGACCACAGCGGATGGCGGCCAGAACAGGTTCCAGCCCGGCAACGCCAACCATAGCTGCCACCACGGTGTCAGCCTCAGGTATGGTAGCGGCGGCAATGTTACCGGCCTGTCCATGCATCACGGTAATCGCCGGCCGGCAGTCAGCCAGACGCTGCCTAAGCTCAGCGGCATCTGACTCACGGGCAACACTGACCAGTTGCGGGTGATATCGTCTGGCCTGTTCACAGATCAGGTCCAGGCTGCGTCCGGCGGTCAGCGCACAGACACGTATGCCCATGCGCTCACAGACCTCCAGGGTCTGCCGTCCGATTGATCCGGTTGAACCAAGAAGCGCGATTGATTTCGTCATATAGGTTACCTCATGAGCCGATGAACTGAAACAGGATCGCCAGGAGCATGGTCATCGGCAGGGTGAAAAAAGCACTGTCAAAACGGTCAAGCAAGCCGCCGTGTCCAGGTAGTATATGCCCGAAATCTTTAATGCTGCAGTAACGTTTGAAACCAGAAGCCAGCCAGTCGCCCAGTTGAGACGCTATGCTCAGCAGCAATCCGGAGAAAAGGGCGAACAACAGGCTTGTCGCCAGCAGAACACTGGACGAACTTAAGAAATGCCGGAACAGGTAAAAAATCAGCAGCTGGGATAGCATGCTGCCGACGATGCCGCCGATGCTGCCTTCCAGAGTCTTTTTCGGGCTTAGAGACGGCACGATCAGGTGACGGCCAAACAAAGAACCGCTGAAAAAAGCAAAGGTATCCGACACCCAGGGCGCACTCAAGCCGATGATCAGCCACAGCCAGCCTCCGTCGAGATGTGAGAGCATGGTGATCGCACAGGTTAAGGGGAAAGCGATGTAGACGATGCTGGCACCTGTCGCGATAGCGTCAGGAAAAGCCGGCGGACCATCTATAAGCAGGCGGACGATGCTGCCGGCCGCCATAAAAACAAGCAGGGCAAAGAGCGTGATGGACAAGGATACTGCAGACTGGATCAATGAAGCCGATTGCCGGGGCTGGACGTAGCGTACAGCCAGAGGCAGGAGGCAAAGAAGGCTGCCTGCGATCACCATGGGGAAACAGGGGCGCAGGCCGCAGTGGCGCAGCGCGGTTGTTATTTCCGTTGATATGATCAGCGCAACAACGACAATAAGCACAACTGGCGGCCAGATCGACCAGTAGCCTGGAATCACGGAAGCAGCCATGGCCAGAGCAAAGACAAAGCCAGTGATGATTCTTTGCTTCATAAACGGTGACTGCCCCTTTCCTGATCCGTCGTCCGGTTGTCCCCTTCAGGGGGGCGGCCCTGGCGATCCAGACCTCCGAAGCGCCGTTCACGCCGGGTGAATTCCTGCAGCGCGGCATCCAGGTGGTCTTCATTGAAATCCGGCCAGAGTACATGGGCAAACCATAGCTCACTATAGGCGGCCTGCCAAAGAAGGAAATTGGACAGGCGCTGTTCGCCACTCGGTCGGATGATCAGGTCGGGATCTGGAACATCCGGCAGATAAAGGGCGTTTGTGATAGCGGCTTCATCAAGCGTTTCGGGATCCAGCCGCCCATCTGCCGCAGCACGGGCCAGTGTCCGGCAGGCCTGGACAATTTCCCGACGCCCGCCATAATTGATGGCAATGATCAACTGCAGTTTTTGGCGTGCTCTTGATTCTTCTTCGGCACGGGACATGATACGCCGCACATCCTGCGGCAGTTCCTTGCGGTCACCGGAAAAGCGGACCCTGATTCCTTGGCGGGCCAGCTGCTGGCTGTAGCGATCGAAAAACTCGACAAATAAAGCCATCAGAGCTTCGACTTCCTCACGCGGGCGTGACCAGTTTTCTGTTGAGAAAGCGTAGACAGTCAGGTATTGGATGCCGCGCTGGCCACACATGCGGCAAAGGTTCTGCAGATTCTCAGCCCCAGCCCGGTGCCCGGCGGTGCGCGGCAGGCCGCGCTGAAGCGCCCATCGCCCGTTTCCGTCCATAAAGACAGCCAGGTGGCGGGGAATACGCAGCGACGCGGTTGTTTCCTGTGCGGCGGGACCTTGTGCCTGCCGGGCAGGACGACGCCTGGCAGACAGCAGTTTCAACAGGTTAGAAAGTCTGGACATAACACCTCACTGACGCAAGAACCGGGCGGCCAGCGCCCGGTCCATTTTTCAAGCAAATGTTAGTTTGGCCGGATCAGATTTCCATCAGGTCTTTTTCTTTGTCGACGGTGTGTTTATCGATATCAGCAATGTAGTGATCGGTCAGATCCTGGATGCCTTTTTCAAATTCTGTCATGCTGTCTTCTGTGATCTCTTTTTTCTTGAGGTGCGCCCTGTACTTGTCAATGGCCTCGCGCCGCACGTTGCGAACAGCCACACGGCTTTCTTCGGCATACTTGTGGACACTTTTCACCAGGTCTTTGCGGCGCTCTTCTGTCAGGGCCGGAAAGGACAGGCGCAGCATACGGCCGTCATTGGCCGGGTTGATGCCCAGATCAGAAGCCTGAATGGCCCGCTCAATCAGTTTGAGCGTGCTGGGGTCCCAGGGTGTGATCGTGATCAGGCGCGCTTCCGGCACCTGAATGTTGGCAACCTGGTTGATCGGGGTCTGGACGCCATAGTAGTCGATCATCAAACGGTCCAGCACTTTGGGGTTGGCCCGGCCGGCTCTGATGGCATTATAGTTTTCCTGCAAGACGAGCACCGTCTTTTTCATTTTGTCCTCGAAAGGACGATAGACTTCTTTGGTTATTTCTATCATTGCCATGGGTTGACCTCCTGCATAGGGCATGCCTCTTGCGTGCTTTCTGCGGACACAGAGCCCGACAGATGACAGACCAGCCCGACCAGCCGTATCCGGTTGTCACACCGATGTGCCCGGACGGTCTTGTTAAGGCTTCATTATAGCGGATCAGGAGAGATTTTTCAAACCTGACTGGCTGTTGTTTCCGCCGTCCGCACCACTTTTGTCAGGTTCGGCGGATCAACCCGCTTCAGCGGATGATCGTGCCAATCGGCTCACCACAAACCATGCGGATGATGTTCTGCGGGTCATCCATGGAAAAGACGCCAATGGTCATGTGGTTGTCACGGCACAGCGCAGCCGCCGTGGCATCCATCACCTTCAGGCCTTTTTGCAGAACCTGGTCATGACTGATGGTCTCATAGCGGACAGCATCGGCATACAGGTGAGGGTCTTTATCGTAGACGCCGTCCACCAGGGTCGCTTTGAACATAATGTCCGCCTCCACTTCCGATGCACGCAGCGCAGCCGCTGTATCGGTCGTGAAAAACGGGTTGCCGGTGCCGCAGGCGAAGATCACAACACGCCCTTTTTCCAGATGATGCACAGCCCTCTTGCGGATATAAGGTTCCGCGAACTGGCGCATCTCGATGGCACTTTGCACGCGGGTTACCACACCTGCCTGTTCAAGGGCATCGGAAAGGGCCAGGGCGTTCATGGCGGTAGCCAGCATGCCCATATGGTCGGCGGTCACCCGATCCATCCCGGCACTGGTCCGGCCCCGCCAGAAATTACCGCTGCCGACGACGATCGCCACCTCGACACCCATGTCCGTAACCTGGCGGATGGTCTCGCCCAGATCCCGCAGCGTGCTGTTGTCCAGTCCAACACCCTTGGGCCCGGCCAGGGCTTCGCCGCTTAGCTTGAGCAAAACGCGCTTGTAAACTGCCTGCTTCATGACTGCACCTCCGTTAATTGTTTCTTTTTACCAGGAAGCCGGGCGACCAGGTTTCAATGAGCCGGGACCCGGCAAAAAAAAGGGGGCATGTTTGGCATGTCCCCTTTTGGGTCAATTACTTCAGTTGTTTCTGAACCTCATCAGCAAAATTCTCTTCGCGCTTCTGCAGCCCCTCGCCGAGTTCAAATCGGACAAAGCGGCGGACGGAGATGTTCTCGCCGACCAGAGCGATCATTTCCTTGATCAGGGTTTCAATGGTTTTACTGTCATCCTTGACAAAAGGCTGTTCCAGCAGACAGTTCTCTTCGTAGAATTTATTAAGACGCCCATCAACAATCTTGTCCACAATTTTTTCCGGCTTGCCTTCGTTGAGCGCCTGGTTGCGCACGATCGCCCGCTCTCCATCGAGGATATCCGCGGGAATCTCATCACGGCTCACCCAGCGCGGTTTCATCGCGGCGATCTGCATGGCGATCTCACGGACCATACGGCGGAAATCTTCATTCTTCGCGGCGAAGTCAGTCTCGATGTTCACTTCGATCAGGACACCAACTCGGCCACCGCCGTGGATGTAGGCATCAACGATGCCTTCCGCTGTAATACGGGACATTTTTTTATCAGCTGAAGCGATACCCTTCTCACGCAGCCAGACAATGGCTTTATCCATATCGCCGTCGCTTTCGATCAGGGCTTTTTTACAGTCCATCATACCGGACCCGGTCTTTTCACGCAGTGTTTTGATTAATTCAATGGTTATCGCCATATTACCCCTCCGTTCATGCTTCTTCTGCTTTAGCCAGCTCTTCGCTTGCCACTTCCGACGCTTCGGCAGACATGTCAATCTGCTCGCCCTGCCGGCCTTCCAGGATCGCATCAGCCATTTTGCCGGCGATCAGCTT
>LSQX01075915.1_pt1 | contig 40658 bp, 28 predicted proteins | sample 654561 | NCBI WGS metagenome assembly LSQX01 (sample SAMN04489861, study PRJNA283612) | anaerobic digester metagenome | isolation source: 4 biogas reactors fed with cattle manure at either 37C or 55C with and... | place: Denmark: Kongens Lyngby | collected 2014 | reverse complement strand
CAATAGCCTCTGGAACGCGCGCGCCCAAAACACCAAAAATTGCCCCAAAACTCCTCGAAATCGTCCAAAACCATGCAAAATCATCAAAAATCGCCCCACTCCCTCGCCTCAACCGACCAAAATTTCCTCTCATTGCCCAACGCCAATTCCCTGCAAAAAACCCAAATTCCGCCCGAAATCCCCGCCAAAACTCAAAAATCGCCCCCAAAAAGCAAATTTCAGCCTGAAATCGTTTGATTTTCCTCTCATTTTCGCCCCTTATGCCCTTCTGCGGCAGAAAACAGTAATTCTGCTCTCTGGAGACCCCAAAATCATGGGCAAACTGACCAACGACCGCTACCGCATTCATCTGAAAACCGCCAACTTTTCCGAATGCTATTACCGCGATCAGGAAGACTGGCTCAAGGTCAGCGCCCAAAAACGAATATTCCGAATGACCGCCGAGCAAGTGCTCAATCACCTCCTGCCCGCTCTGGCCGACATCAAGCCCGGCCTGACCGTTCAAGTCGAGTATCTGCCAGAATAACTCCGGCCGGTCCTAACCTGAATAATCCAGGCTAAAATGCCACATTCAACCGCGTCCAAAAGACCCGCGGTTGACCAGGAAAATTCTCGCTGCCATGGCGGTTGGACTCAACATAAGACTCGTCGAACACGTTTTTGACGCCGAATTCGAGTTTGGTTGCCACGCGCTCGCTGCTGAACCAAGGCAGAGGATAGTCAAACGCCATATCCACCACCACGGAGGGGTCAATCTCGAAATCATCGCCCAGATATTGCCCCCGGAAGGTCGTGTAATACTTGCTCTTGGCGCGCAAACCAATGCCTGACTGCAACCCCTTGAGCGGCCCGCCGGGCAGCCGGTAGGCCGTCCACAGCGAAGCGCTGTGCGAGGGCTGCCGCTCGAAGCTGATCTTCTCATCCAAATCCTTGTACTTGCAGAAGGTATACGAGCCCCACCAGGTCCAATCCTCGTTGAATTCTCCGCTCAATGTTGCCTCAAATCCGCGCGAACGATTGCGTCCGTCCAGAACATAACTGTTGAACGTCGGGTCCAGCGGATCCAACTGGGGCACATTTTTCTGAGTGATCTGAAACCCCGCCAGCGTCAGCCAAAGATTGTCAAACAGCTTGGCCTTGGTGCCCGCCTCAAATTGTTCGGACCGCCAGGGATCGTCCAGTTCCTTCTCATTGATGTCCTTGTAGCCGAAGTTCGGACCCTCGGCAAAAGTCACATTCCCAAACAACGCCAGCTCTGGGCGCGCGAACCAGGTCAGGCCTAGGCGTGGACTGGTTGACCAGGCGTGCTGACCCGCCGCGCTCTTGCTGTAGTCGAACCGCGTGCCGGCCAGCAGGCGCCACTCCCGCCAACTGGCAAAATCCTGCACAATCAGACCCGTGCGCTCGACCTTGGACTTCGACGGCGACCCCGCTGTCGCCGAACCCGGCACCGCCAGCACCGGCTCATGCAGAGCCAGCCAATCGGTATAGCCCGTCACAAACGGTTCGCTGCTACTTTCACGCTGCAGCCAATCCCCGCCCAACAGGAGGCGGTGTTGAGCCTCGCCCCAGTCCAAATCATAGGTCAGGCGCGCATACCCATGATAGTTTTCATCCACCGAATCCCCCGCCGAATAAACAAAACGGGCCTCGTGACGCGCAAAAATCTCGTCATAATACTGCATCAGGCTCATCCCGTCGGCCGGCAGCGGATTCGGACTCACCGACCAGTGAACGCGCTCGCTGTCCGCTCTTGCGTAGCCCGCGCCAACCGCCAGTTGCAGCTGCTCGCTGAAGGAATGCGTGGCACGTCCTTGCACCGTCAAAGCCTTGTAGTCCGCACGCGTATTCTTCGTGCCATAGTAGGTGTCGCGCGGAACCAGAACATCCCCCTTTAGATAAGGAATGCCCTGATACGCCGCCCGCTCCGTCTGCAAATAGGACGACGACAGCGTCAGCGTCGTCTTCTCACCCGGCTGCCAGGTGATTGCCGGCGCGATTGTCAGCGTCCAGTCACGATCCAGACCGCTGTGGTGATAATAGGGCTCCTCATAGGTGAACGCGAACGGCAACCGCGCCGCCAGCCCGTCCGTCAAAATCTCGTTGAAGTCCGTCGTCAACCGCCCCGACGCCCCGTTGCCGAATGTGCCCCCCAGCGACATCCGATAAAACGCGCCGCTAAAATCCGGCGCACGGCTTACCATGTTGATGCCCCCCCCGCCGCCCTGCAATCCGCTCTGCCCCCCCTGAACGCTGTTCAGCGGTCCCTTGTAAAATTCGATGCCGTCCAGCGCCGCCGCGTCAAAAAATATCGGCATGCTCGCCGGCAAAACCATCCCATCCAGCATCACATCATTGCCGCCGAAGCCACGGATGGACGGCTTGCCCCCATTCACGGTAAACGTCGAGCGCCCCCCCGTAAACACCCCCGACGTCTGTTCCAGGGCATCATAGAGCGAGGTCACATAGCGGCTTTCCATCACCTTCTGCGGAAGGATTTCCACCGAAATCGGCAGCTCAACCGGATCAGCCGGAATCAGCGTCCCTCCCGTGCTTGTGGTCACATGAGAAGAATCCCGGGGTGCGGTCACCACCACATCCGAAAGCCTGGCCGGCGGCGACACCTCCGCCATTCCCGTCCCGCCCCAAGCCCAAACCAACCCCGCAACACAAGCCATCATCCAATAACGCGACATGCAACTCCTCCGTATTCCTTGTTAAACCTTCACTTCTAGCATGCAAACGATCCCACCCCACGAAAAGTTCAAAATCCCCCCTCCATCTTTCTTGTCCACCCGTAATTATTTCCATATATAATTATATATGGAAATATTGATATTTGTAACTTTCTATACATCAATTATATATATTAAAATTGTTTATATAGTTTTATACCACATATAATTATATGTGAGAATTTAGATGTTTACTTTGCATTCGTGCAAGTGTAGTCTTAATTGGCGGAAAGGGATATTGTCATGATTTTGACCCCTACTCTTTGGAGGACTTGTCGTGTTTTGGGAAGTCCAACGCGCTTGCGACTGTTGAGGCATATTGTTCGGCTCGATAGAGCCTGTGTGCAACAGCTGGGCGATTTGGAAAACTTGTCAGAACCGCGTGCAAGTCAAGAATTGCGCCGTTTGCAGGCTCGTGGTTTGGTTCGTGCCGAGCGGGACGGCCGCTATGTGTTTTATCGGCCGAGCCCTGACCCCAAGGTGCCTTCCGCTCGGCCTATCCTCGAAGCGGCCAAGCTGGCTCTTGAAAACCATCCCGATGATGAAACCGTACGGCTTGCCTGGGCCTTTGGAAATCAGCGGCGTCTGGATATTCTGTACGCCTTGCAGGCGGGACCTTGTGACTATGAGATTCTGAATATGCGTGTGGATATGCCTATCAATACCATGTCCCGGCACCTGCAGATTTTGGCCGATAACGGTTTGGTTGTCAGACAGGACAAAATATGGCGGTTGGGCAAGGTAACTCATCCGCTGACCAAGGCCATGCTCAAGCTGATCAAGGCCAAGGAGGCGTGATCAGCCCAGCCTGGTTGAACAGTTTGAAGCGAACCGGCGTTCATAAGGGATAAAATCTGAGTCCACCGAACAACAGGCACAGGATAACCATGGCCACCACTGAAATGAAAAATCTGGCAATAGAAACCCAGCGCCTGACCAAGCGCTTTCACTCCGGCGCGGGCGTTGTCGAGGCCGTCCGTGATGTGAGCCTGCGACTTGAACGCGGTGAATTTGTCGCGGTCATGGGTGCGAGCGGTTCCGGCAAAAGCACTCTCCTGCATCTGCTGGCCGGCCTGACCCGCCCGGATGAGGGCACGATCCGGGTCATGGGCGCCGATATCCACGCCCTGTCGGATCGCGGGCTGACCTATTTTCGCCGCAAGCACATTGGGCTGATCTTTCAGGCATTCAATTTGATCCCGTCGCTGAGCGGCGAGGAAAACATCGAGTTGCCCATGTTGCTGGGCGGTGAGGCCGGCGATCCGGAACGCGTCAACAGTCTGATCGAACGCCTGGGGTTGCAGCAGGTACGCAAGCGCCATCCCGACGCGATGAGTGGTGGAGAACAGCAGCGCGTTGCCATTGGGCGGGCGCTGGTACGCGGACCCTCACTGATTCTGGCCGATGAACCAACCGGCAGCCTGGACTCCGCCAATGGCCGGAGGCTCTGTGATCTGTTTCGCGAACTCTGTGCCGAAAGCGGCTCCACGGTCCTGATGGTCACGCATAATCCCGTGGTGGCTTTTTCCGCCAAGCGTTTTTTGATTCTTCGTGACGGCCAATTGGTCGGCCAATTTGACAAGCAGGATTGCCCGAGTGTCCAGGAACTGAACCGGGTCTACGTTGATTTGCTGGAAAACAGCCAATCGGGAATCGCTTCATGAAGAGCGTCCCGGTCCTCTTCAAACTGATTCTGGCGCATAATCTGAAGCGCCGGGTGCGGATGGCCCTAGGCCTCCTGGGCATAGCCATTTCCACCTGCCTGGTGGTGTGGATCATTCGCGGCTATGAAGCAGCGTCCCTCGACAGTCAGCGCGGCGCTCAGCAGGAAAGTCGCTTTGATGTGACCCTCACCCCTCCCTCTCCTATGGCCATGCCCGGTCAGCGTGGCGCCGGAACTCGCCGTCCGCCCGTGCCAACCGATGCCTCGGAACGCTATATCGGCGCAGAATGGATCGAGGGCTTGCGGCAAGACTACGCTGTGGCCGAAGTCGTGCCGCTGGTGACGGGGCGCATCCGGCTCGTGGACCCGCCCCCCCCGCCCGAACTCTTCAGCGGCAGCTCCATGGCCGGAACCGACAGTCCGACACCCCTGCAAGCCATCGGCCGGGGGCGGTGGCTGTCCTCCGCGGAACCCGATGGAATCGTCATCTCCAGCCGCTTCGCCGAGCGCTATGACCTGTCTTTGGGGGACACCATTCTCTTGGGCGGCACGGCCACGGAGAAAACCCTGAACATTATCGGCATGTTGGCCCCCCCAGCGGGACAACGGTCAACCTACGGCATCCCGCACTTGGCCGATGTCTATACGCGTCAGGCTGTTGCCGAAGAGCTTAATGGCTACTCCGGAAAAATTCATGCCGTGGTTTTGAATCTCAAAGACAAAGATGATGTGGATGGTTTTGTCATGGAATGGTCCGCGCGCACCGCTGCCGCAGAACCGCCGATTGTCGTGCGCTCACTGATCGCCAAGGGCCATCCCATGGCCGACCGCATGATGTGGATGATCAAGGCACAGGCCCAAAATGCCATTGTCCTAGGTTTTCTGGCGGCCTGCTTCATCATGTTTGCCACCTTGAGCGGCGGTGTTCGGGAGCGGTTGCGCGAGTTGGCCTCGCTGCGGGCCATTGCTCTCTCCAAGCCGCAGCTGGTGCTGATGATTTTGATCGAAGCCGCGATGCTGGCCTTGGCCGGATGGCTCCTTGGACTGCTTCTGGCTCGCGGATTTTTGCGCTTGGGCAATGCTTGGGCCGTCCACTTGAATTTCTTCCGGGCCGGCGCGTTTGCGGATTTCCCACTCGGGAAAACCGCCTTGGCGATGTCCGCCCTGGCCGTTTTGATCGGAGCGTTTTCAGCGGCTTTGCCGCCCATCTGGACCGGCTGCACCTTGCGCCCCATGGATATCCTGGGCGGTCCGACCGAAGACCGGATCCGCCGCTTCCCCTGGCGACTGGTGTCTCTGGGCCTCGCTTTGATTGTCATCAACCCGCTGATTGTCCTCATGGCCGATGTCGAGCCCTTCCATTCGCTGTTTGCCAAGATCACCCGCATAGGCTTCGCCCCCCCCCTGCTCACCTCGGGCGCGGCTATTTTGGGGCTGGCTTTGGTCACCCCTTTGATGGTGCGCCTGGTTGAAGTGATCTTCAGTCCCGTTCTGGCCTTCCTGCTGCGTCTTGATCGCCGGTTTCTCCGCCAGCAGCTCACTGGCAATTTGCGCCGCACGGTCAGCACAACCGTGGCGCTTTCCGCCGGTTTAACGCTGTTCGTTACCGCGCTGGTTTGGGGCTATTCCATGCTTGTGCCTTTCACCCCCGACGACAGTTTGCCCCAGATGCTCGTTTCCGTCCTGCCCGCCGGCATTCCTCCTTCTGCTGAAAACGAAGTAGCCAACCTGGAAGGCGTCATCCCCGGGCAAAGTTTGCCCATGGTAGTCGAGCAACCCCGCCTGACCGATGCCATGCTGGCGTCCAAACCCTTTGAATCGGTTGACTCTTCGCAGCAGCACCTCCTGCTGATGGGTATAAATCCCGCCCGTGCCTTTTTGGGCAATCAGCCCCTCTTGCGCTTGAAATTCCTGCAGGGCGACCCAGTCACCGCCGCCCGCAAGCTGGCCGAAGGACACTATTGCATTGTCCCCGACCACTTTCACACCCAAACAGGTCTCGGTGTCGGCGACTCCTTTGCCGTTAGCGTTCCGTCCGACCCAACCCGGGAAGTCAGCTATGAAATCGTCGGCGTTGTCGAAATCCCCGGCTGGAACTGGTTCACAAAATTTTCGGGCATTCGCCGCCGGGCCGTTCGCGCCTTGGCGCTGGTCTTGGCAGACTTTGATCAAGTCCGTGCCGATTTCGATCTCGAGCGCATTACGGAGTTCTGGCTCAACGCCGAGCCCGGAGTGACCTTCCAAGAGATGGAACAACGGATAACCGATGTCGCCAACCGGCATGTCAATGTGACCGTCAATGTGCCCGGAGTCGGCCCGGCGCTCATTCAAAAACAGTATGTGAAAATCACCGAACGCAACGACTTGCTGGGCTGGCTGTCATGGCGCGCGGACAGTGTGATTTGGTCGCTGACCCGCTTCCCGCTCCTGGCACTGATCATTGCCTCGCTGGCCGTCTTCAACACCGTATTCGCCTCCGTGCAGGCCCGCTACTGGCAATTCGGGATCCTGCGGGGTGTCGGCCTTTCCCGAAGCCAGCTCTTCCGCCTTGTAATCAGCGAGGCGCTGATGATCTTTCTGGCAGCGGGCGTGCTCAGCCTCGTGGCCGGCGTCCTGCTGGCCTGGTGCGGCATGCAGATTTCCACCCATTTCTTCTATTTCGCGGGACGCACCCCCCCCCTGATCCTGCCATGGAGTGGGCTTTCTGTGGGGTTTGGCATTGCTTTTGCCCTGTGCTTTGTCGCCGGCCTGCTCCCGGCCTGGCGCATGGCCCGCCAGGAACCGCTCGCGTTTATTCAGGCCGGCCGCCTTTCGGTCTAAACCGAACCTGCCCGCAACAAGCGCATGCCCTCTTCCGGCAACTTGGCCCAATTTCACCCCATGTCCGTCAGGCTTGTATAGCAGCCTGAATTATCACCAGCATGCCCAATACTCGGTTTGATTGTAGTGTCATGCCCGTTTGTGATAATCATCATGTGAAATGCAGAGCACTATTCAGATCCTGACCAACATGGCGTTCTTTGAAAGCGCCATCTGGTCTGCCGCCACCACATCCATCTGCCGGGAAGGTGAAACCCCGGATACCCTCTGCCCAATGCGTCAAGTTTTTCGACTCATGAAACTGCGTCGTCGTTTTGATGCCGTTGTGACCATGGGACCGCGTGTATCCCTGCTTTACGGTTTGTGCTGCTCTCTCCTGGGCGTGTCATCCCGGCAAATCATGACCGAGGTCTTTCTGGACACACCCCATCCCTCGTCTTGGCTCTGGCGGATGAAAACTGCGCTGTTCCGACATGTAGCTCGGCGAAGTACCGGCGTCCTCACGAACAGTTCGGGGGAAATCGTGCTCATTGCGGAACGATTCCGGATTCCTGAAAACAAACTGCGGTTTGTGCCGATGTACACCACGGTCAAAGAGCCGCGCCTTCATGAACAAAACGATGGATACGTGTTATCCGTCGGACGAACCCTGCGCGACCTCGACACCCTCTTCAAGGCTGTCGCTTTCATCAGCGCCCCGGTGATCGTCGTGACCGATCGGCATACCCGTTTGCCAGCATCCCTGCCAAAAAATGTGCAAATACAGTGCGATATTTCGCTCGAGGCCAGTCGCGACTTGATGCGGCGCTGCGCCATGGTGGTCATCCCCCTCCTGCCCGTGCCGCGTTCTACCGGCCAGGTTGTCATGTTCGAAGCCATGGCCATGGGCAAACCCGTTATCGCTACTCGAACAGTCGGCACCGCAGACTACATCCGCGACGGCGAAAATGGCCTCCTCGTTGCCCCCGGCAACGCTCAAGCCCTGGCTGACTCAATGAGCCAACTATTGACCGACGCGGTTTTGGCCCGCAGTTTGGGCGCTGCTGCTTTGCAGGACAGCCAAACTCGCTGGACGCCTGACATGCACGCGCAGAACAAATTGGCGGCAATCGAGGCTTTTTGGAAAACCGCAGGCCTCTTCATACGGGAGGTTGCAATATGAGCCTTGTGCGAAGCTACAGCAAACAATTGTTTGCCTGGATGCAAATATGCGGTGTGGGCGTTATTGGAATTGGCGTTGCTTTAGCCTGGTTTGCTGCACTGGGAGTGTTTGTGCGGGGCATGCCGAGCTATTCCATAATGGTCGGCATTGGTTTTGTTGCATATCTAGGCATAGCCGGCATCGGCATCGCATTGTTGCGCATGGTGCACCGCCGATTTGGAAATCGAGTATTCCTGCTGGTATTGCTTGGCGCATCACTATTCGTCCAATTCGGTGTTGTCGCGCTATCAAATCCCGATTGGAAAGGCACAATTGATGCAGAATTGTTCAAGCAGGTTCTGACTCAGTTGCACTCAGGGGGGTATTCGCAGGACACATTGGCCGCCCTAAGTGCCCGTTACGACTATGGCATTATGACTCGACGGGCGTTGCCTCTATATATGCCACTAAAAATCTTTGGAAGAGCCAATTTCATTCGCTTGGCGCAATGCACTCAAGCAATTCTGTTGGCTCTTTCTTTGCTTCTGACCTGGCGGATTGCACGCTTGGTGTTCAGTGAAAAAGTTGCGTTTTGGGCCAGCACGTTCCAATTTGTCATGCCGCAACATTGGATGGGGTGCCTGGATTTGGAGCACCATATCCCGGGAGTGTTCTACTTTCTTTGTTCCCTTTGGATACTGGCAGAATGGATCCATCGACCGCCAAGGAGAATGCGCTTTTGGTTATGCGCACTTGGCTTGGGTCTGCTGACTACTGCCATGCGCTTGGAAGGGGGCATGGGCAAGATTTATCTGGCTTCGGTTTTCTTTCTTCTGTCTGCCTTGATTACGGGTGGAAAAGCACATTGGTCTTTTTCAATTCGCTCCGGTTTTGGACTTCTAATTATCCCGGTTCTGCTTTCCACGCTGATTTTATTGCCGCTAAATCGGCGTATAGAGCAGGCTGACGAGCATCGTTTGGCATCTTTAGTGGGCTATTGCGGAAGCGCTTGGTCCCCGGAGAGCAAAGGAGGTTTCTCTGATCCGTCAGTCCAACTGGATATTATGACGCCTGTCGCGGAGAAAAAAGATGTGCTTGTCTCGCTGTTGGCCTCCAGAGCTCTTTACCATCCCGTCGCTTTGTCCGTTCGATTGCCCTTCGTGAAAACGGTGCAATTCTTTCTTCTGGGCTATGCGTCTGGAGCAGAAGAAATATTGAGACAAAACCGTGAGGCTGACCTGGGCGACTTGGCCAAAGGTGCCCGTGTTGCCTTCTTGATAGGTGTCCTTCCCTTCGTCGGATGGGGGGCATGGTTGCTGATGCCACTGTTGAACAGTATGAAGCGGCTACATCTGATCCTCCCTTGCATCCTATTTACTGTAGGGATTATTGCCGTTGGAGAAGTTTCGCCGCGTTATTCCGCTTATATCCATCCTTTTTTATTCATGTTGGCAGCTCTTCCACTGGCTTGGCCTGCACGACGGCGGTGGCTAATGAGCCGGATGAAGAAACCTGGTGTTATTGCAGTTGTTTCCTGCGTGTCGGCACTTGCTTTGATACTTGGAATGCTGTACGCCACGCGGCCAGTTCTTCGCCAACACGCCTTTATGGATCTGCGCGGCTGGGTTGGCCCTACTGCTCAAGTCATGCCGGCATCTCAAGAGATAGTGCCGATTGAACTTCGCCTGCATCCAAAAGAGGTGGATGGAGTGCCCCGGTGGGGCCCCCTTCAAATCCCGCCGGCGCCGGACCGACCCGGGCAGCTTACATTTTATGCGTTGCGCGGTCCCGGTGCCCCCCACCCCACTCATGGGGTCCGGCTGATCACGACATATGCCACAGACACTGGAACAATCGTTCAGACCAATTCATTCCCGAGTCAAATCCGGTTGGATATCCACCCCGGCACGGCCGGAACATTGGCATGGCACACTCTGCCAGCCCGATCGTTTCCACTGCGTATTGGCTATGCATCTTACAGTTTGGAACACGGCGAGCCGTGATTCCTGCTTTCTGCTGTTGCCCCCGTCGCACTGAATGGACTAGTATCATTTGTCAAAACTGATGAGGAGAGATACCCATGGCCCAAATTAAACTGGGGCTGCCCAAGGGCAGCCTGCAAGACAGTACGTTTGCCCTGATGCGCAGGGCAGGCTGGAGTTTCAAGGTGAGTTCCCGGTCATACGTGCCCACCGTGGACGACCCGGATATTACCGCGCGACTGATCCGCCCCCAGGAAATTCCGCGTTATGTGGGGCTGGGGCTTCTGGACGCAGGCCTGACGGGCTATGACTGGATCTATGAAAACGGTGCGGACGTGGTCGAAGTGTGCGAGCTGTGCTATTCCAAGGCCACCAGCAATCCTGTGCGCTGGGTCTTGGCGGTGCCGGATTCCTCGCCGATTCACAGTGCGAAGGACCTGGAGGGCAAACGGATCGCCACCGAAGCGGTCGGCTTGACCAAGCGTTATCTGGCCGATCACGGGGTGCAGGCCGAAGTGGAATTTTCCTGGGGCGCCACGGAGGCGAAGGCTCCGGAACTGGTGGACGCGATTGTGGAACTGACCGAAACCGGTTCTTCGTTGCGAGCCAATCAACTGCGCATTGTGGACACCATCCTGATCTCAACCACCCGGCTGATCGCGAATCAGCAGGCGTGGGCCGATGCCGACAAGCGGGCCAAAATCGAGCAAATCGCCCTTTTGTTGCAGGGCGCTCTCAGCGCGGAAAACAAGGTTTTATTGAAAATGAATGCCCGGCGGGCGGATGTCGAGGCCATCAGCAGGGTTTTGCCCTCCCTGCACTCGCCCACGGTCAATACCTTGAGCGATCCGGATTGGGTGGCCATTGAAACCGTGGTGGATGACGCGGTGGTGCGTGAAATCATTCCCCAACTCAAGGCGTCGGGGGCCTCGGGCATTATTGAGCTTGCCTTGAACAAGGTGGTGCCGTAAAAGCACCCTGCAAAAAGCATTTTTTAGTCAGGAGAACAGCATGGGTTCGGTAAAGAAGAAGCGTCGCGTCAAAATGGCCAAGCACAAGCGTCGTAAACGGCTGCGCGCGGATCGCCATAAGAAGAAGTAGAAAGTACGCCATGTCCGGGACTTGCCGCTATCGGCTTGTACTCGGCCTCATCTGGATGGCAGTTGCGGCCGGCTGCAGCACTTTGCCAAGTTCCCCTGCCCTGCTGGACGGTGGACTGGTGGCGTCCAGTTTGCTGGATAACGAGCGTGAGCGCGCAGCCCAGGCTCATGCTCTGTACGCGCTGGGCATTCACCATGAGTGGGAAGACCAGTTCGTCCTGGCGCAAGAGGCCTATCAACAGGCCAGTGAGCTGGATCCATCCAACGAGCGCCTCATCCTGCGCATAGCCAGAACTCTGCACCATCAGCGCAAGACCGAGGAGGCCCTGCGCACGGTTGAGAGTTTTGTCGCCCGCTATCCCGCGTCCGAAAAAGCCCTGGGCTGGCTTGCCGCATACTACATGTCGGTGGATGAGACCGACCGGGGGCTGGAGCTGTACCGGCAGCTGACGCGTCAATTCCCGCGCAACCCGACCAATTGGCTGCAGCTGGCGTCGGCGGTGGCGAAATCATCCGAGGATACGTCGGCCGAGCTGATTCGCACCCTGGAGCTGGGAATCGCGAAAGCCGAACCGTCCACCGCGTTGCGCCAGGAACTGGTCAGGATCTATCTGGCCACCATCAAGCAGGTGGAAGAAACGTCGGCAAAACGCCAGGCCGCACTCAAAGCCATCGAGCAGTTGCGCAAGGTTCTTGACGATTTGCCGGGCGACATGGACACGCTTTACGTGCTGGGGGATCTGCTTGTTCGCAATGGGGACTATGACGCGGCCATCGAGGCTTACCGGAAGATAGAACGCCTCGCGCCGGAAGACTTGCAGGTCAAACAGCGCCTGCTGCGCACCTATTTGGCCATGGATGATCAGGAGCAGGCGATCAATGTCATTGACAGCGTCGTCAAGCGTGAGGCCGGGCCATCCAGTTCTCATTACTACATGGCCGAGCTTTATCTCGAAGCGGGAGAGCCCGAGCGGGCGGCCGAACAGTTTCGGCTGGCCTTGGAGAGCACGTTGGAAGATCCCATGCCTTGGTTGCGCCTTGCCTCCCTGCAGGTGGATGAGGATCCCAAAGAGGCCATTGCCACGCTTCGGGAAGCCCTCAAGGTGATGCCCGACAATCCCAAGATTTTGGAAGTGCTGGCCTTTATTTATCTGGCCAACAACCAGTATGCCAAGGCCGCACGCCTGCTCGACCGGGCCTGGCATGCCACCATAGCGGAAGATCCGGATGCCGTTGCCTCAAATCTGTTTTGCTACAACTACGCGACGGTCTGTACTCAGTTGCGACGCACCCAGGAGGCCGCGGACTGGCTGGAGCGCGCGCTTGAACAGGATTTCGAGGTTCTGAGCTTTTACATGCATCGCGCTCTGACGGGTACGACCAGTTTTCGACAAGCCGCAACCCGGGTACTGCAGGAGCTGAGCACTCGGGATTTGCCGGTTAGCGTCGCCATCCATGGCGACTTGGGCACGCTCCATCTGACCGCCGGCAAGGTTCGACAGGCCGTGCAGGTGTTCGAACGGGCGTTGGAGATTGTTCAGGCGGACCCTCTCCAAGAAGTCTTCATTACTTCCCATTTCAACTTCGGATACGCGGTTGCCCTGGACCAAAGCGGACATACCGATCGGGCGATTGGCGTCTTTGAAACCGTGATCGCCCAGAATCCCGAACACGCCGGTGCTTTGAACTATGTGGCCTATCTGTGGGCCGTGCGGGGCGAGCGCCTCAAGGAGGCGCAGCACCATGTTCAGGCGGCTTTGGCGTTGGAACCTGACAACGCGGCCTTTCTGGACACTCTGGGATGGGTCTACTTCAAGATGGAACGATATGAAGAGGCCCTGGAGTTGCTGGAAGAAGCCGACCGTCTGCGTCCGGAGGATCCGGAAATATTGGATCACATTCAACAGACGCGTGAAAAACTGGGCCATTAGTTGGCGGGCGGCGGGCACTGGCCAATCGGCTTGAGACCGGGCATGAACGAGGCAGTCAACGCATTGAGCCGGATCTTGACGGCCAGCGGTCAAACTCTGGCCACGGCGGAATCCTGCACGGGGGGACTGGTCAGTGCTCAACTAACCGATTTGCCGGGCAGTTCCGCCTGGTATCGCGGAGGCGTTGTGGCCTATTCCAACGGGCTCAAGATCAACCTGCTGGGCGTCCCCCCCGCCCTGCTGGAAGGCCACGGGGCGGTCAGTCCGGAGGTGGCAGGCGCGATGGCTGAGGGCGCCTGCCGGGCGTGTCAGGCCGACTGGGCCCTATCCGTGACCGGCATTGCCGGGCCAGGCGGCGGAACGCTCGCCAAGCCCGTGGGCTTGGTATATATGGCTGTCGCGGGACCGGAATCCACGCAAGTCTGGCGTCACCAATTCACGGGTTCCCGCGATGAGGTCCGCCGCCAGGCCGCCGCCCAGATTCTCGATCATTTCCTTGCCGTTCTCCGGGGGTCACAGGCCGCGAACTGAGCAGCACTATGCTGACCCGCGAGCTTGGACCTATCCCGGCAGAGCAGGGAACCGGCAGCATATCCGCACCCCTCCGCCGCCCGGAGAGCTGAGTTCCAAGCTGCCGCCGATCAGTTCCGCGCGATGCCGCATGATGCGCAGGCCGCTGCCCCCCTCGCCCGCCGGCGAGCTCCCCGCCTGAAGACCGATACCGTTGTCCTCAATGGTCAGACAGCCGTTGGCGCCGTCATAATCAAGCGTAAGAACCACGCGTTGCGCCCGGCCATGGTTGATGGCATTGTTCACCGCCTCCTGCGCAATCAGATACAAGTGCTCGGCGGATTCCACATCGCGGGGCCGCCCCTCGCGTTCGGCATAGAATTCGATCGATTGTTTGAAAAGTGCGGCTGATTCCTCGGCGAGGCGGCGCAAGGCGTCGGGCAACCCGTCCTCGGTCAGGGCAACCGGCGCCAGCCCCCGGGCGATGCGACGCACCTGGCTGACTGCTTCTTTGAGTGCGGTCGCGATCTGATTGGCTTCCTCCGGGCTGTCCGGCACTTTCTGGCGATAGGCGCCAAAAAGATACATGGCGCCCGTCAGTTTCTGGCCAAGAGAATCGTGCAAATCTCTGCCGATGCGGGCTTTTTCACCGCCAACGGTGCGCAACATCTTTTCTTCAAGTTCGCGGCGTTCGGTCATCAGGCCTTTCAGTTGAAGATTGGCCTCGGCCAATTCGGCCGTACGCTTTTTGACCAAGGCTTCGATTCGCCGCGCGCGGCCAGCCTGTAACAGGAGCGCCCCGGCCAGCAGAAAGGAGAGAAGCCCCCCGCGCACAAGAACCCGCAATGCGACCGACGATTCCCGTTGGGCGCGAAATGACCCGTCCACCCGCGCGAAAAACATCCATTCCTGGTTGGCCAGGCTAAAGACCCGCTCAAAGTGACCGGGCGCGTTCGATGACAGGTTGTCCGGAACAGCCGGCTGAAGGCCGGCTTGCAGTCCGCCGGAGTCGCTGCCCATCGCCGCGGCCAGAATTTGATCAGGCTGGAACAAGCCAATGGCAAAGCTGGTCAGTTCCCTTTCGCCGGTGGCTGTTCGATAAAGAATGGGCGCGAACATATACCGGTCGCGCGACGCGGTTGAATCGTCGGGCGTTGCAAGCCCGCCCAGACCGAAGACTCCCCACCGTTGCATGGCTTCAATGGCGGTTCGATCTTCCTCGCGCGCCATAAAGTCATAACCGATCGGCAACCCCAGGCCTCCCGGCGGCGTCTGGTAACTCAAGGGGTAGTAGAGCGTTTGTTCGCCGGTCGGCTCGTATCGGCCCCCGCCGGCATATCGAACGATCGGATGGCGGAGCACTTGGGTTTCGAAGGCCTCGCGCATCGCCCCCGGAATGTGCTGGGCAAACCCGTAGGCCCCCAGAATGCGCCGTTGATAGATCATCCCTTTGCGCACCACTTCCTCAAAGGCCTCCGGAGTGACCTGGTCTGAGAGGCTGTGCAGTTGACAGATCGAATCGAGCACTTCCATGAACAATTGGATTTCGCGCAGGGTCCGCTCGAAATATTTCTCGGCGGCCTGCTGGAAGCGCTCCTCGGTGCGGGTCCGCTGCTGCCGGTATTGCGTGGCGGCCATCCAGCCGGTTGCCGAGAGTCCCAATAGCAAAACCAGTAGCGCCAGAATCACCTGGATGCCGGCGGTTCTCAACCCGCGTCCGGAATGTTCGCCGTTCCCATTTCGCATATTGGCCAACCCTACACCGTGCCCGTGCCGCAAGCCATGGAAAAATACGGTGCGGCGCTTTCCGCTTTTATTGGCCCCGCCCCCCTGCTATCGTCGCCACCTTGCCGATTAGACAGTCTGAAATAACGACACATTCCCGATTGAGTTGACCATGACAAAAAAGATGCTGTTATCCGCAAATCAGGCCATTGCTTGGGCCGCGTATTGTTCGGGCTGCCATGTGGCCGCCGCCTATCCCGGCACCCCCTCCACCGAAATCATGGAGCATATCGCCGAATTCAAGGGGGCCATTAACTGCGAGTGGTCGGTCAATGAGAAGGTGGCCATGGAGATCGGCATTGGAGCTTCTTTGGCGGGGGGGCGCGCCCTCGTGGCCATGAAGCATGTGGGGCTCAATGTCGCCATGGACCCCCTCATGACCTTCACACACATCGGCGCCACCGGCGGCATGGTCATCATCAACGCGGACGACCCCTCGATGCATTCGTCGCAAAACGAGCAGGACAACCGCACCTTGGCCCGTTTCGCGCGCGCCCTGCTGTTTGAGCCCGCCGATTCTCAAGAGGCCTTCGATATGGTGCGCGCCGGATTCGAATTGAGCGAGACATATCAGGTGCCGGTGATCGTGCGCACCACCACGCGAACTGCGCACACTTCGACGCTGGTGGATATCGGCTCCGGGGAGCGTGAAAACCGCCCCGTTATCACCTATGTCAAGAACGCACAGCGCAACGTGGCCATTCCGGCTTTTGCCCGGACCATGCGCTTCAATGTGGAAAAACGGACGGCTGCTTTGCGGGAGCTCTCCGAATCATCGCCCTTCAACTATGCGGAGGCCGGTTCGGGTAACCTTGGATTCGTGGCTTCGGGAGTGGCCTGGCAATATGTCAAGGAGGTCTTCCCCGAAGCTCCTGTATTCAAGGTCGGTCTTTCCTTCCCGCCGCCTCTTGAAAAAATCCGGGCTTTCGCGGCGGGGTTGTCCCGCCTGGTGGTCATCGAAGAATCTGATCCCGTGCTGGCCGACCAGATCCGGGCGGCCGGCATTCCTGTTTATGAGCCCGACCTTGAGCTGCGCATGATGGAGTTGAACCCCATGCGGCTGGCCGCGCTGCGCGCCGAACTGTTGGGCGAGCCCTCCCTCACAAGCCCGGCTCCGGAAGTCGGCCTGCCCATTCGGCCGCCGGTTTTGTGTTCCGGATGCTCCCACCGCGGCGCTTTTCATGTTTTGGCCAAACTCAAGGCCACGGTTTGCGGAGACATTGGTTGCTACACTCTCGGCGCCTCCCCGCCGCAGTCGGCCATGGATACCTGCGTCTGCATGGGCGCCTCGATCGGCACGGCCATTGGCATGCGCAAGGCCGGCCATCCCAATCAGCGCATCGCGGCGGTCATCGGCGACTCCACTTTCTTCCATTCAGGCATGACGGGCCTGCTGGATGTGGCCTACAACAACATTCCCATCACGGTCATGGTGTTCGACAACCGCATCACGGCCATGACCGGGCATCAGGAAAATCCGGGCAGCGGGCACACCCTGCTCGGCCAGGAATCTCCGGGAGCCCGCGTGGCGGATATCGCCCGGGCGTTTGGCATTCGCCGCGTGCATGAGGTCGAACCCTATGATCTGGCGCATCTCGAAAAGGTCTTCAGCGAATGCCTTGATGCCAACGAACCGGCCGTGGTGGTGGTGCGCGGCCCCTGCGTACTGCACGAAAAATGGGCCGGAAAATTTATCAATGCGGTGGATCCGGACAAGTGCACCGCCTGCGGCGCGTGTTTCCGCCTGGGATGTCCGGCCATTGTCCGCGGCGAACCCAAGGATACCGAGGGCCGGCGCTACAAGGCCGCCATTGACCCCATGTTCTGCACCGGTTGCAACCTTTGCGCGCAAGTCTGCAGATTTGGCGCCATCTCTCCTGTCAGTTAGAAAGGCAAAGACCCCATGACGGCATCCCTCACTCTCTCGGCACCCTTCAACATCTCACTAGTCGGCGTTGGCGGACAAGGCATTCTGCTCACGTCCAACATTCTGGCGCATGCCGCCATGAATGCCGGCCATGATGTCAAAAAATCGGAAGTCCACGGCATGTCGCAGCGCGGCGGCACGGTGATGAGCCAGGTTCGCTTTGGCCAAAAAGTCCATTCGCCCATCATTCCGGATGGAGCCTCGGACATTTTGATCGCGTTCGAACGGCTTGAGGCTCTCCGCTGGGCGCATCTGGTTCGTCCGGGCGGACGCATTCTGGTCAACAACATGGATCGGGTTCCCATCACCGTCTCGAGCGGTCTTCAACCGCCCGCGGCGGATATGGACGCGCGCCTGGCCGCCTATCCCGGCCTTGTGCTTCTCGAGGCCAATGCGCTGGCAGAACAGGCCGGCACCATACGCACGGCCAACGTGGTGCTTGTGGGGGCGTTGTCCACCCTGATCCCCTTTGAACCGGATCACTGGCAGAATGCCATGCGCGAATGCATCCGCGAGGCGTATCTCGAGGTCAATCAGCGCGCGTTCGAACTGGGACGCGCCGCCATGATGTCGAAGCCTTAGCCTGGATTATGCACGCGACAAGTCCGGCCCGGATGCGTGCGGGGTGAAGCTGTATGGACATACTGCGAACCTCGCAGAACAAAGCAGACGGGTTGGAATCGTCGCGCCTTGGGTCAACATGGATGAAAACTGAATTGTTCATCATTATTTCCGCATCATGCTGCCCTGCAGCAAATAATAATACTTTCATCCATGTTGATGAATAATCCAGGTTAGGCTGGCGCCAGCACCGGCGGATAGTCGCCGCCTTCAACCAGTTCCCGGATCGCGGCCTGGACCATGTCGCGATCTTCGCGGTAGGTCACGCCAAACCAGCGCGAGGAGGTTTCCAGAATGGCCACCGTCCCGAGCTCTGCGCGAATCATGCCGTCCACCACTTCGGGAATAGTGAATTCCGCCTTGGCCGACGCCCCCCCCTCGCCGCGCATGAAGTCAGCAAAGGACCGTTCCAATTCCTCAAAGAAAGACGGCCGGAAACCCCAGCAATTCATGGAAACCGGTTCCAACCCCGACAGACGGGTGGGCGCACCGCCTTCCGGTTCGTTCCATAAGGAGCCATCGGCGTGCCGGGTGATCCGGGTATGCTCCTGAATGCCGGAAAGAAACCCGTCGTCGCCAAGAAGGCATACGCCACGGCTGACACTTCCGTGAGCGGACAAGGTTTGCCCCAACCGAAAGGCGACCATGCAGTGGGCGGTGTCCCGCTGTTCCACCGCGAAATAATCCGTCAGGGCCAGAAATGAGGCGGCCCCATAAAAATCGTCCGCATTGATGGCGGCAAACGGCTCCCGGATATCCTTGCGCGCGGCGCGGATGGCGTGGGCCGTGCCCCACGGTTTGCCGCGATCGGCCGGCACCGCAAAGCCGGCGGGCACGTCATCAAGCTCCTGAAACACACAGGAGCAGGGAATGCGCCCGGCCCATTTGGCCATGACTTGTTCGCGGAAAGCCGTTTCCATTTCGCGGCGGATCACAAAAACCACGCGTCCAAATCCCGCCTGAATGGCATCATGAATGGAATAGTCCAGAACGATCTCGCCGGCGGGCCCCACCGGATCCAACTGTTTCAGACCACCATAACGGCTGCCCATTCCGGCGGCCAAAATCAGCAAAGTCGGTGCTTTCATGGCCGGCACCCTAACAAGCCCCCCCCTGCCCCGCAATCGGAAAACCGCCCCTTTCCATTTTGAGCGGCCGGTTGACGCCCCTATTCAACCGTGATGTGCACCCGGTCGCTGACGCCCCGCGTGGACGCGCAGACAATCTCATGGGTGCCGCTTTCCAGCGGCCACCTCAGTTGCTGGCCGGCATAGGTTTGGCCGACCGGACGATCATTGATAAACCAATGCAGCCGCTCGCCCGGGCGGTCACTGGTGGCATCCAGGGTCAATTGCTGCCAGCTGCTGGCATCTGGGAAACGCCGATAGGCGCTATTGGGCGGCGGCGACAAAATACGCAAGCTCGCGGCAGGGCCGGTTTCGGCTTTGGCGATTTGCCGGTTCTTGCCGGCTGCCGCCGCGGCGGCCAAGGCGGAGGCGCTCCGCCCATCCTGATGCAACGGACAGGGGATGTGACGCGATACCTTGACAATGCCCCAGTCGGTGATCCGGTGTTCGCAATGGGATCCGGGGGTGCATCCGCTCGCCGCGCACACAGTCCGTGGCACGATGCCGGCCGGGCGCTTGAAGCCCGGGCTGAGATTCCCGGGATAAATCAATCGGGCCATGTCCCAAGCCAGCGGCGTGGCGGCAAGACGGCCCACCAGTTCCTCCGAAGAGGAACCGTCCGGATTGCCGATCCAAACGCCAATGACCACTTCGGGATTCCAAGCGACGGTCCACGCGTCGCGCAGACCGGCGGAAGTGCCGGTTTTCCATGCCATGTCCGGCAGGCGCACGTCGGCGGCATGTCCGGTCGCGTCACGGGCCCGCTCCTCGCCGGAAAGAATATCGTTGACGAGCCAACAGGCCTCTTCCGAAAAGATTCTTTTGGTGGTTGCGGTCCGGTCCGATTCCACCAAACGCAACGGCATCCATTCGCCGCCGCGGGCCAGCACGGCATAGGCGTTGGCCAGTTCCAAAAGCCGCACGTCGGTGCCGCCGAGGGCCAGACCCATGCCATAGTGTTCCGACGGACGCTTCAACGTGGTCAATCCGAGGTCGCGTAGCGTGGCGTGAAAACGGGGAATCCCGATGCGGCGGGCCACATCAATGGCCGGCAAATTCAAGGAGAGCACCAAAGAGTCGCGCGCGCTGGCTTTGCCCCGATAATCGCGCGCGAAATTGACGGGAGAAAAATCGCGGAACGAGATCGGCGCGTCGGAAAGCATCGTGGCGGGGGTCATCAGGCCGCGATCAAAGGCCAACGCGTAGGCAAACGGCTTGAGTGTGGATCCCGCCGCCCGGCGCGCCATGGCCCCGTTCACCTGGCCTGCCGTCGGTTCATCGTAATCCGGCGAGCCGGCCAACGCGCGGACCGCGCCGGTTTTGACTTCGATGACCACCAGAGCCCCCCCTTGGAATCCGCTCGCTTCCGCCTGGCGTTGCAGCAACTCCTCGGCCATGGTCTGCCAGCTCGGATCCAAGGTTGTGCGGACCGTGCCGCTTTGCCGGGTCGGCTGGGTGGGCACACCGACCAAGTCGCAGAAATGGGGCGCGCGTCGCGGGTATCCCTTCCGGGAAATCGCGATCATCTGGTTCTGCGCTTCGGCCTGCTGGACGGCGGTGATATATCCGCAGGCCACCATGCGTTCGAGCACAAAAGATTGGCGCACCCGCGCCCGCTGGAGGTTCCGGTCGGGATGGAAACGCGACGGCGCCTGGGGCAGACCGGCCAGCAAGGCGGCTTCTCCCAAACTCAGCTCGGCGGGACTTTTGTCAAAATAGCGCCGGGCGGCCGCTTCCACGCCTACGATGTTGCCTCCGAAGGGCGCCCGATCCAGATAGAGTGTCAGGATTTCCTCCTTGCTGTGGCGCTGCTCGAGCTGAAGGGCGCGGAACGCCTCAATGACCTTGGTGCTCCAGTTTCTGCGGCGCGGCTGGGCCATGCGAATCACCTGGGTGGAGAGCGTGGACGCACCGGAAATCCGCCGCCCCCCCAGCACATTCTGCAACGCGGCGCGGCCCAGTGCCAACGGATCCAGGCCCGCATGCTGCCAGAACCGCCGATCCTCCGCCGCGACCAGAGCTTTCACCACCCAATGCTCCGGATCCGGGCAATAGCCGGGACTGCAATCGAAATCGCCCACTCCCAGTTTGACGCGCATGAGTTGGCCGTCTCGGTCGGTGAGCAGCACCGAGGTGGGCAGGCGCTGCAGCTCTTCCTCGGGAAAGGGCACCCAGCGCAGCGCCAGCCGGAAACCGGCCCAAAGTCCTAGCAGGGTCAATGCCGCGGTCAGCCAACGCCGCCGCCCGGTCCGGACGGTGCCGAGCCATTGGCTGAAAGACACTGGTCCGGCCCGTGGCATGGTTGCAGATGCTGACTCGCCGCCGGGCTTCATGTTACCTCTTGACCACCAGCCGGCCGCCCGCCCCCACCCCGCGAATTTCCGGCTCGTACATGCCGGAGACTGTGGGCGGCGGGAGCACATAGGTTCCCGGCGTGACAGCCCGAACCATATAATGGTACTGGGCGCTCTGGCCCGCGATGCGACCGGAAAAGATTAGCATCCGGTCGTCGCGGGCATCGCGATACGCATCGCCCTCGCCGTTTTTGCGGGAGCGCAGCCACCCGACTTGTTCCGAGACCGCCGGATTGACATTTTCGATTTCGAGGCCCGCCGGCAACAAGTCTTCGACAATCATGTGATCCAGGTTGTTTCCTTGGGGATCCAACGTCAACCGCACCACCAATACGTCGCCTTGTGTAATGGTGTCAGTGGTCAGGATATTGCCCTCGGGAGTCATGAACTCGCGCTGGATGGACACGCCGTTGGTCAGCGGCGGTTCGGGTTCGACGCCCACACCCATGTGTTGCACCCACAGGTAGAGGTTGCCGGGGCCGTCATTGGTCACACTCAGCGGATCGCCGGCTCCCGGCCCCAACAACCAGGTCACATGATTGGTCGGGCCAAACGCGGAGGTTCCCCGTCCGGGCAAAGTCAGCGCCCCGGCAAAAACTTGGGGCGTGTCCGGCATGGTTCGGGCCATTTTGCCAAGCGCCAGCAGGGCCAGGGCATTGTCCTGCGTATTGCCCCAATGGCCGTCAATCTGGCGCTCCAGCAGGAAGACCGCCAAACGATCCACCATGTCGTGAGCCGGATCCACTTCCAGCCAGGTGGACAGCATCAGGGCGGCGTCGCGGACGGAGCTGTTGAAGATCTCGCCGGCCTCGCGGCGGCGAATGACGGGCAGGCCCATGCCTTCCAGCAGTTCGACACCCTGGCGGGGCTCGCCTGCCAGCAAAAGGGCCGCCGCGATATGCACGCGCGAGGCGAAGTTCAATTGATGGGCCTGTTCGCGCAGACGGGCATTCCAGCCGGTGTCGGGTTTCCCGGCCGCGGCCAGCACGTGGCAGGCATAAGCCCGCCATTGCATATTGTCCCGCCATTCATCGGAGCCCGGTGTGGCTGTCACTTTCCGGCCGATCATGTCTCGGAGAAAGTTCAGGGCGGAATTCAATGATTTGGTCGGCACCGCAAAGCCCGCATGGTTCGCTTCCACGAGGAAATGAATCGCATAAATGGAGGGCGGATCGGATGTGTTCGCGAGGAAGGGCCAATAGGCAAACCCTCCATTGGCCCGTTGCATGACCAGCGCCTCCGTGATGGCGTGGGCAATCATCTCCTCGACATCCCCCAGGGCTTTGCCCGTGGGCGGAAGCCGGTCCAGCCAGTTGCCGGCATAGAGCAGGGGGAAGGCGCCCGAGGTCACCTGTTCAAGGCATCCGTATGGATAATGCACCAGATACTCAAGAGCACGGGCAAACTGCAAAGACGGCGCTCCGGACATGGAACCGGAAACCGTGACGGACTCCGGCAGCCAGTTGGCCGGAGCCGCGATGGTTGTCCCGGCGCCGGGCTCCACTTTTTGGAATGCTGTCGCCGTGCTGCTGGCGGCGGCCGGGCGCACGGGCATCTCGACGACATCCTGGAACGGTTCCTTGCCATCGTCATAGCTCAGGGTGATCAGGCCCTTGCCATAGCTCGGACCGGCTTTCACGGAGAGAGGGGCCATCTTCATGGTTTTGGGGGCAACGGTCAGCACCTGTTCGGCGGGTTCCGCCTGCAAGGGGCCTCCACTGGTCGCCCGCACGGTCACGGTGATTTCCCCGGAGCCTTCGTTGTAGAGCGCGATGCCGCACTCCGCCTGATCGCCAATGGCCATAAAACGCGGCAAAGCGGACTGCGCCACCAGGTCGCGCCGCACCACCACCGGCGTGGATGTCGCACCGATTTGCTCCTGGTTGTAGGCCACCGCCATCACGCGCAATTCGCCGTTGAACTCGGGAATGTCCAACGAGAATTGCACGCGCCCCTCCTCATCCACAGGCAGGTCCTCCGCCCACAGGGCCACCGGCTTGAAGCGGTTGGCCTTGATCGGATTCAACCGCCGGGCCATCAAGATTCCGGCATCGCCGCCGGGAGCTGGAGTGCTTTCCAACTGATCGTCCACAATGGGCATGAGTTCCGCGTAGAAGTCGTGGGCGGAGCCAACCAACGCCCGATGGGCCTCAAAGATATGCCGGGGATCGGGCGATACAAAATCCGTCAGCAGGCAAATCCCCTCGTCCACGGCCATGACACAGGCCCGGCCGGCGGCCGGTGCGCCATCTTCCCGCCGCAGGATCAGAGTGCCGGACAGGGTGGTTTGAGGGGCGACCAGTTTCGGCACTTCCAAGGCCGCCGTTATCTTGGTCTCCGGGCGTTCAACCTTGAGAGGGATGCAACCGCTCGCGCGGTGGATGCCCCAGATGGCCTCGGGTTTGGCCGGTCGAATCACCGACAGCGTGCACCAGACGTTGGGCGCGAACGACTCGTCAACTTCCACCTCCAGTTCGGCGGTGTTTTTCTCAAAGTTGACGACCCGCGTGTGCCGCAACTCCCTGTTCTCGACCGTAAACAGCGCGCGGCCGCCGAAAGGCGAACGAATCTGCAAGCGCGCGGTATCGCCCGGGCGATACATCTCGCGATCCCACGCCAGTTCGATATGCCCCGGTGTTTCCCGGCTCCACGCCCCCCAATCCTCGGTGCCGGAAAACACCTGGAAGGATAATCTCGACGACGCGCCCGAGGCCGGATCCTTGGCCTCAATCATGTAGTCCCCGGGGGTCGTGATGGTGAACTCCCAGTCCTCCGGCTCGCCGCCGGCAGCCAGAGTATCCGTGCGGACCACGGAAAGGTGGCGCACCGAACGCCATTCATAGCGCTTGTTGCGATTTTCACGCAGCACGGAGGTCCATTCCTCCCGCCACAGGGTCAGCACCAGCGGCTTGCCCTTGGCCACCGGCCGGGCGTCCGGCTGCACTTCCACCACGCTGATCCGCTGGGGCTGGCGCGCCTTGACCGAGCCTTTCCAAGCCGGTTTCAGGCCGACATAGAAAGGATAGGCATCCACCATCATCTCCTCATAGGCGGTGACGGCCCGCCCGCTGGCTTCCGTGATGGTGGCCGCGAAAACCGCGCGCACCGCAGCGGGAGGCTGCCAGTTCTTGCTGGTGTCCACGACATATTCCGCCTCGCCGTTTTCGTCCAGCAGCCTTTCTTTCCAGACATGGCCGCTGGCGTCGAGCTTCTTTTCCGAATCCTCAAACACCCAGCCCGGCCACTCTTTCGGCGAGAAGGCGGTCGGATGATAATTGACCTCCCCATCAACCCTCAGCCCGGCGGCCGGCGCGCCGAAGAGGTGGTCGGCGCGCACTTTGACATGCATGACCTCCCCCGCCTGCGTCCGGGTTTGGGGCGCTTCCACCTTGGCGCGCACCTGCGGCGGCACAAAATCCTCCAGGGCCACACGCGTTGCGCCCAATACCGTCAGCGTGCCCGGCATGGCCAGATGAATAAAATAGTTGCCCGTCGGCAAATATTCCGGCAGCTCCACTTCAACGCTGGCCCAGCCATAGTCATCCAGCTCCACCGGGAATTCGCGATACAGCCGCCAATCGGGTTTGTACACCCTTACCAGCGCGGGGAACGGCGTCGGCGCGCGCATCTGATGGTCGCGCACCAGGGCCTGCACCAGAACCTTCTCGTTGGGGCGGTAGATGCCGCGCTCCGTGAACACGGCCGCTTCGACTTGATCGGCCCGCAGATAATCGCGCCCGCCCGTGTTTACGGCGGGCGTTACCTTGGCCGCATGGAGGTCCAGATAGGTCAGGTCTTCATCCTTTTCAACCGTCACCAGATAGGGCTCCTGGCCGTCGGCAAGCTCCACCTCGCACAGTCCCTGCTCATCCGTCACGCCGCGGCCGATCACCGTGTTGTTGCGCGCGAACACCGTCACATCCGCGGCCGGAACCGCTTCGGTGGTCGTAAGCTGATTGACCCAAACCAGCATTTTGTCCGGGAACACGCGCGCGGCCGCTCCAAGATCGCTCACCACCACCAGGGCCACGGAGGACGACACATCCTTGCCGGCAGCCTCCAGATAGAACACCCCACGGGGTTCTCCTTTGAAAAGCTGCCGCAGATGAATGGTTCCTTTCAAGACTTCACCCCGGAGGCCGGGCGGTAGCGCCACGTTGGTTTCGCAACCCGTTGTCAGCATGTCCTCGACAACCCCGGACAGGCCGCGATACGGCCAGCCGTCTATCTTCTCCTCGCGTTGCGCCAAAAATACCAGGTTGTGGGGCACAACTTTCGCCATTTTGGCGGTGAATTTATCCAGACCGGACGCCTCCACCGGGATGCTCAAGGAGCCGCCGGGCGCGAGATAGCGTCCGGTCGCGGCCAGACGGATACCCCTGTCCCGCAGGGGAAATTGAACCTTGCGCACGATGTCGCGCGGCAGAGTGGCGCCATTGGACGCGGGCAACCCTTCCTTGAAGCGCACTTCATAGATTTGGCCGGGCTCAAAATCGCCCCGCAGGAACACCGCGCGCCGCCACCAGTAGTCGCTCTGCTCCATGTGGAACTTCACGTCGGGAACGATTTCAACATAGTCCTTGATCTTGTCGGCAACCGGCAGAGCCGTAAATTCACAATTGAGATACAAATCATCAAAGGCCGGACTCTCGGTTTCAATCTTCTGCAAAACCAGGTTCACTTCAATTTTGAGCGAACCCTCTCGTTTGGCGTCCATCGGCTCCGATTCCCCGGCGCAAGGAAAACCCGCCGCAAGCGAATAGTGGAGTTTTTCAGTCAGAACCGGATCCGTTTGCACCATCAGGGCGTTTTCTTCGGGCGAACCCATGACTTGATAGCTCACCTTTTTGCCGTCGGAATCCTTGAGGTACAGATATCTCGACAACTGATCCCGGGCCGGGCGGTCACTGAACATCAGGCGCAGCATAACTTCGCGCTCTTTGGTCACATCCATCTGCTCCACCTTGCGCAACCGCAGGATGCGCTCACGGGTGGTTTTCTCGACAGTCGTGTCCTTGCCCCTTTGGGCCTCGAGCCGCGACAAATAATCCGTCCAGCGCCAAACACCATAGCCATTGATCAGCAGGAAGGCCATCGCCAGCAGGAACCAGCGGGTCAGCGGGCCTCTCCCCGCTTTGAATCCGGCGGCGGCAATCGCGGCAATTCCGCCCTCCATGACGGGCTCCGCGAAAGTTTCAGGCGGATCCATTTCCGCGATGATCTGCTCCACCTGCTCGATGGTTGCCGGGCCGGACTCCTCCACCCGGCGAATCGCCTCCATCAGGTGGTCGCGCAGCCCGCGCACCACTTCCTCGCGCACATCGGCGGTGCGGCCGGCCAAATGACGCTCGACCTCTTGCAAATATGCCTCCACCCGCCGCATCACGTCCGCTCGATTCTTCATTGACCGATTTCCTTTCCTTGCTTCAGCGCTTGCAGCGCCGCTACCAAAACTGTCCAATACGCGTTCATTTCCGCCAGGCGCACCTTGCCCCGTGGCGTCAGGCTGAAGTATCGCCGCGGCGGCCCCGCCGACGACGGCACGTCCCGCCATTTCAGATACCGTTCCGTGCCCAGCCGACTCAAAATCGGATAGACCGTGCTCTCCGAAACCGACAACTCCTCGATTTGTTTCAGCGCCTGCACAATCTCATAGCCGTAGTTCTCCCCCCGCCGCAGAACCAACAGCACGCAATACTCAACCAGCCCCTTGCGCAACTGCGTGATCCAGTTCTCGATCATGATCTACTCCGTTTCACGTAGTACCTAATACATAATACCGCCCGCGCTTGTCAAGACCCCCCACAACATTTTTTTGTTTTTCCGCATAAAAAAGTCCGGGAAAGTCGGTTTTACGACCTATGACAGCCCATTTTGCGCGTTTTGAGCCCCTGTTGAGCCCCCCACCGGCCCCGCGCCCTTCCTGTCTTGCCGGAACACCCGCTTTCTGCGGCTTGGGCCCCCTTTGCCGCTTGCTCCGGGCCGTGGAGCGTGGCAGGATAAATTCATGAGTATGAGTTGGGCGGATATTACGCAGATTCCAGGCCCCAAATTGTTGAGCATTGGAATCGAAATCGGCGTGCTGACGGCCGTTATTTATTTAACGATCCAGTTTTTGCGCGGCACGCGCGGTGTCCAGGTGCTGCTGGGTTTTGTGATTTCGGTGGTGGCCATGCTGGTGGTCACGCGCGCGTTCAAGCTCGACACGCTCAACTGGCTCCTGCAACAACTTTCGGTCTATCTGGGGATTGCCTTCGTGGTTATTTTTCAGCCGGAAATCCGCCGGGCCCTGGCCGAACTCGGCAAACAACCGGTGTTTGCCAACACCGCCCGGGTGCGCGGCATTCTGGACGAAGTTGTGCAGGCCATCTCCCAACTGGCTGAAAGCAAAATCGGCGCCCTGATTGCCATCGAACGCGAAATCGGCACCCTGGCCATCCAGGAAACCGGAACCCGCATGGATTCCGTGGTGACGGCCGAGCTGTTAGCCACCATTTTCTTCCCGCACACGCCCCTGCATGACGGCGGCGTCATCATCGAAGGCGACCGCATTCGCGCCGCGGGTTGCGTGTTCCCCCTGTCCTCGCGCGACATCGGCAAATATGGCACACGCCATCGGGCGGCCGTCGGCATCTCCGAAGACACCGACGCCGTGGCCATCGTGGTTTCTGAAGAAACCGGGGCCATTTCGCTGGCCTATCGCGGACGCCTGATCCGCGGGCTGGATGAAAACCGTTTGCGGCGCATCCTCTCCTCGGTGCTGTTACGAGCCGCCCGCCAAACCAGCCGCTGGCAACGCTTGCGCGAATCCTTGGATTTTACACCGGCCGCCCTGGCGCGGACCGAAGAACTTATGGAGCGCGAATTTGAAGATTCCTCAAAAGATCATTGATTTCCTGACCTCCACCTCCGGAATAGGAGTGACTTCGGTCCTGGTGGCCACAGCCTTGTGGGCGATCATCTCGACCGCCATCAGCAACGAGATTACAGTCGGCAATATTCCCCTGACCATACAAACGGCAGAAAATTGGACGGTTGCCGAGGTGTCGGCTCAAACCGTAACGGTGACCTTTCGGGGGACACGCGACGACGCGCGCCACCTGAGCCGCGATACCGTCACGGCCACGCTGGATTTGCGCGAGAACGTCCCGGAACCCGAACAAAAAATAACTCTCGGCCCCGCCAATATCCTGGCCCCAAGAAAAGGGCGCCTCGAGAGCATCAAACCCAACTCCATCACGGTTCGGCTGGATCGAACCATCACGAAATCAGTTGATCTCGAGCTCGATTACCACAACATCCTGCCGGAAGGTTACCGGATGGAAAGATACATCATCACGCCTGCCAGCGTGGAGGTGACCGGGCCATCGCGTGTCGTGGAAGGCATCCAAAAAATAAAAACAACTTCGCTGGATTTGGACAATCGCACCCGGTCCATCAACAAACGCCGTTTGTCTCTTGCCCTGGATGACTATCCGGGCGACATCCAGGTATCGCACAATATCGTCACCGTGGATCTGCCCATTACGGAGCTGGTTCACAGCAACCGCTATGAAAACCTGCCCATCCATGTGTTGGTGCGGACGGGAGAACGGGTGCGCGTCAATTTGGACCCGGACTTGGCGAGTGTCACGGTCAAAGGCAAACCCAAATTATTGAAGAGTTTGTCGGCTGAGGACATTTGCCTGTATATTGATGCCAGCGGACTGGACCAACCCGCCGTCACCCGGCAGCCCATTCTGGCCGTTTTGCCGGATGGCCTGACTCTGATCCAGACCGAGCCCTCGCGCGTTAAAATCGAACTCAAGGATTGACCGTGCGCCTGGGATTCTGGGCCATGTTGATCTGGGTTCTGGCCTGCGGAAGGCTTTTCGCGCAACTGCCCTCGTGGGCCGTCATGCCCCTCCCCCCCGAAGTGGAAAAGCTCAACCAGGCTGCCGCCGCCGCGGAAACGGTGGATGCCGCCGCGCGCCTCTATGCTCAATCCTTGCGTTTCCACCCTTCCAACGGCCCGGCCCTGCACGGCTTTGGCCTTGCGCTGCTCGAACAGGGACGCCCGGCCGACGCCCGGCGTATTTTCCAGCGCATGGACACCCTGTTCCCCAACGATCCGGCCATCCAGCTTCTCTTCGCGCGAACCACCACCCGCCTGCCGAATCCTTATCGCCGGGAGATTCGTCAGGGGCTGGCTGCCGCCCAGCGCGTGATCGAAGCCCAACCCGATGATCCGGAGGGCTGGTATGTGCTCTCGCTGCTCTGGCACCTCGACGGCCACTATCCGGCCGCGACCGAAGCCATCCAGCAGGCCCTGCAGCGCACGGATCCCGATTTGACTTCCCCCGATGCCCTTGAACGCTACCAACAACAGGAGGCCGCATGTCACGACGCCATTCTGGTATTCTCGCCCTTGGACTGATCTTTGCGCTGGCCCTCGCCGCGACGGCCGCCGAACAGGTCGAAGAGCCGATCATCATTTATCCGGCCGGTTCCGAACCCCAGCCGGAACCTTCCCCGGTGCGCTGGGACGGCCCCATCGCCCGCTTTGGCGCGGTCACCCTCGACTCCCAAACCCGTGTGGTCAGCGCCACCGGCTGGGTCAATCAGGTGGAGGGCGCCATCGAGCTTTTCGCCTGCGGCCCCAAAGGCAAACTCCATGAATGCGTCTTTGTTCTCGCTCTGAATCCAATCGATCTCCAGGCCGCGCTGCTGCTGGCCGGGCACAAAGCGGGCGCAACCATGCCCGCCATGGGCGAAGGCCCGCCCAAAGGCTCCCCCATGGATATTCATGTCGAATGGGAACTCGAAGGCGAACCACATCGCGAACGGGCGGAAAAATTCATTTGGGCGGTTCCCGACAACAGCGCCCTGCCGGATAGCAATTGGATTTTCACCGGTTCCATGATCTATGAAGGCCGCTTCATGGGGTTTGCCGAGGAGTCGCTGGTGGCCAGCTACTGGGACCCTTATGCCATCGTCAATCTTGACCACCCCTACGGCGCGGATGACGAACTGCTGCACGCCAATCCGGAGACCGTGCCTCCGTTTGGCACGCCCGTCACCTTTTTCTTTACGCCGCGCTGACCCGGATAATGCACGCGACAAGTCCGGCCTGACTGCGACATTATTCGGACTCGCAGTATGCCGAATCAATTGCGCCCCGCTTCGATCCGGGCTGGACTTGTCGCGCGAATGTTTCATCCGGCACGCAAACGCTCCCCCGCGAAACGTACAAAACCCTCCCCCCCCACTGTTCTTCCAAACCCCAAAACCATTCTCACTTATTATAATAAGTGAGAATATGAGAACACCTAACCCTTTGAGGTTAAGGCTGTTGTCAAAAATAATTTATTGATATTCATTCTCACATATTATAATATGTGAGAATAATTGGCTTGAAGAATATCTCCATCCGCAGCTACTATGACCGCAAGAAAGGAGTATTGTCATGATTTTGACCCCAACTCTTTGGAGGACCTGCCGTGTTTTGGGCAATCCAACGCGGTTACGACTGCTGAGGCATATTGTACAGCTCAAAAGAGCCAGTGTGCAACAACTGGGCGACTTGGAAAACTTGACGGAAACCCGTGCCAGCCAGGAATTGCGCCGTCTGCAGGCGCGCGGCCTGGTTCGTGCCGAACGGGACGGCCGCTATGTGTTTTATCGTCCGAGCCCTGACCCCAAGGTTCCTTCCGCTCGGCCTATCCTCGAAGCGGCCAAGCTGGCTCTCGATAACCATCCCGATGATGAAACCGCCCGCCTCGCCTGGGCCTTTGGAAATCAGCGGCGCTTGGATATCTTGCACGCCTTGCAGACGGGTTCTTGCAACTATGAGACCCTGAACACGCGCGTGGCTATGCCTGTTGCCACCATGTTCCGACACATGCAGGTTCTGGCCAGCAACGGCTTGGTGGTCAGGCAGGACAAAATATGGAAGTTGACCAAGGCGGCTCATCCGCTGGCCAAGACCATGCTTAAGCTGATCCAGGCCTAGCCTGAATCATTCAGGCAACGGTGCAGGCTGGCCCGCCCCCCCTGCGAAAAGTTCAAAGCCTCAAAACCATTCTCACTTATTATAATAAGTGAGAATATGAGAATATCTAACTCCTTCAGGTTAAAAATGTTATCAAAAATAATTTATTGATTTTCATTCTCACATATTATAATATGTGAGAATAATTGGCTTGGAAAAGTCCTCCAGCTGTCGCTGCTTGTCTGGATCATGCATGGGGCAAGTCCGGCCCGATTCAGGCGGATTGCGTGTCCGTGGCCGCGCCGTCCTGATCGCGGAATTTGACCGACACGATTTTTGAGATCCCCTGTTTTTCCATGGTCACGCCATAGAGCGCATCGGCTGCGCCGATGGTCTGGCGCTTGTGGGTAATCAAAATGAACTGGGTCTGATCCAGGAATCCCTTGAGCATGGCCAAAAAGCGGCTGACGTTGCTTTCATCGAGCGCGGCATCCAGCTCGTCGGCCAGGCAAAACGCGCTGGGTTTGACCATGAACAGGGCAAACAGCAGCGCCACGGCAGTCAGGGTGCGCTCGCCGCCGGACAGCAGGGAAACCGTCTGCAGTTTCCTCCCCGGCGGGCGGGCAATAATCTCAACGCCCGACTCCAGCAGGTTGTCCTCGTCCATCAGCACCAGCTTGGCGTTCCCGCCGCCGAACAACTGCTTGAACAGCTTCTGAAAGTTATCGTTCACCTGCGCAAAAGTTTCCGAGAACAGACTCGTGGCAGTTTCATTGATGGTGCGGATCAGATCGAGGAGTTGCTGCTTGGCGGTTTGCAGGTCTTCGTTCTGCTGGTTCAGAAAAGCGAACCGCTCCTCAAGCTCCTGATATTCCTCGATGGCCACCAGATTGACCGGCCCCATGCTTTGGAGCTTCATGCGAAGTTCCGCCACGGTCGTTTCGAGGGTTTCGCGGTCGGGGGGCGCTTCGGCGCCATCCCAATCGGGCTTCCCGGCCTCGTGAATATCGTCGGCTTGCAGGGCGTAGTCCGCCGCCATGCGCTCGAGCAGGTTTTGGCGGTGCAACCGCTGGCGGGCCAGTTGAATGTCCACCGCGTTGCGCTGGTCGCGCGCTTCGTCAAGACGCGCGCGGCAGTCGCGGACATCCGCATCGCTTTGGGCCAGCTCCTGATGGTGCGTCTCGCGCTGGGTGCGGGCTTCCTGCAATTGGTTCTGGCAGGCGGCCACTTCCGCTTCGAGGGGTTCGATGCGGCTTTCGGCCTCGGCGGTGGCCGCGGCCAGGGCGGCGATCCGTTCCTGATAGGAGTCAATCCCCACCGCGCGTTCCTGGATCAGCGCCTTCAGTTCGCGCAGGCGGGCCTCAAGCGGTTCGCCGCGCGAGCGCAGGTTGTCCACCTGCTGCTTGTAGCCCGCGGTGGCCACCCGGTATTCGGTCACGGTTTCGAGCAGAGCATTGCGCTCGGTTTCCAGCTCGCGCAGCTTGTCGTTGTCGGTGGCGTTCCGGGTGCGCGCTTCGGCCTGACGCGAACGCAGCGCCTCCATCTCGGCGGCCAGTTCCGTGCGCCGTTGAGTTCCCGCGCCGGTTTTTTTGAGAATGGCCTCGAGTTCCCATCCGATGGTTTCCGCGCGCGACCGGGCATGCCTGGCCTCCTGCTCAACCATCCGGATTTCGCCCTCGACCAAAGCCAGTTCGCGTCGTTGGGCCTCGAGCGCCTCGCGCGCAGCGCTCACTTGTTCATGATCGGCCAGTTTGCCCTGCTGCAGTTCAGCTGCGCGCGCGGCCTTTTGTTCGATCTCTTTGCGCAGACGCGACAAATCCTCCGTCCATTCGGCCAACTGGTGTTCGCGCGCCAGCGGATTGGCCTCGCTCTCGCCCGGCGCCCAAAACTCCACGTTGCCGTCCGCGCGGGCCACGATGCCATCGCGGGTCGCCACAGTCAGCCCGGCCGGAATGACGGTCGGCACATCGGCGGCGGTCGCCACCACGCGCACGTTGCCCAGTAAACGTTGGAGAAGTCCGGCAACATCCTTCGAAGCCTGCACATGGTTGATCAGCGGCTCGCCGGGGCCATCGGCCACCTCCGGGCTGTCCCCCTTGACCGCAAGCAGGCGCGCGGCGCCTTTTTGCCCGGCCTGGAGCTGGCGCACCACCTCCAAAGCCCGGGCGGCATCCGTCACCAGCACCGCGTCCAGCCATGAACGCAAAACCGCCTCCAATGCCAGTTGATGCGCGGCATCCGCGCGGATATGTTCGGCCAACGCCCCCAAAACATGCTTGGGATTGACCCCGGAAATGGTTTCCTTCTCGAGGAGCGCGCGCGCGCCTGCGGGAAAGCCATGACCTTCGGCGCGGCTCTTGGCCAGCAGTTGCACCTGGGCCTCGCGCGCGGCCAACTCCGATTTCGTGGCGGAGATTTCGGCCTGCAGGGCTTCGATCTGCCGGACGCGTTCGTCTTGCGTGGCCTGGGCCGCCGCATGGCGCGTTTGCGCCTCCTCGGCTCCGGCGGCCTTCTGCTCGCGCTCGCGGGTCATCAGGCTGAGCCGTTCCTCGAACGACTCCACCGCGTGCTCGGCCTCAGTTTTCTCGGCCGCCGCCCGCTCCCGCCGGATCAGGTCGGTACGCTCGCGCGCTTCGATGTCGTTCCACTCGTTCTGGAGCCGGACCTGGCGCGTCTCCAGTTCCAGCGCCTCCGTGCGCAGGGTGTCCAGTCCCGTGCGGATAGCGACCATCTGGCGGTCATGGGTTTCCAGGATGCCCTGCTGCCCGGTCAACTCAGCGCGGGTCTTTTCATAGGAATCAATGGCGGCCAGGATGTTTTTCTCCAGCGCGTCGAGTTCCGCCTGATGCTGGGCCAGGGTGGCCCGGGCGGCTTCGGTCTCGCGCGAGTCGCGCTGCGACAAATCCTGAAGTTCCTCGGCCCGCTCCCGGTTCACGCGAATCAGTTCCCGGGCCTGGGTCAGGGCGCTCGAGGCCTCGGTGGCGGAATCCAGAGCCGTGCTAATCTGCCCTTCGATGTCGCTCATCCGCTGGCGCAGGTCACTGGCGCGGGCTTCGGCCGCTTCCATGCCCTCGCGATGCTCGTTCTCCGCCCGCGTGTGGACGGTCAAATCTTTTTCAAGTTTGGCCAGCGAGGCATCCAGCTCGGTCAGCCGTTCGCGCGCCAGCCAGACATCGCACCCGCGCAACTGCTCCTGCAGGCTCTTGTAGCGGCGGGCTTTGCCCACCTGCCGCTGCAAAGAAATGATCTGGCGCTTGACCTCCTTGATCACGTCGCCCAGGCGCAGCAGGTTGGCCTCGGTGTGCTCGAGTTTGCGCAGGGCTTCGCGGCGATCCGCCTTGTACTTGCTGATGCCGCTGGCCTCCTCGAACACCTCGCGGCGGTCGTCCGGGCGCGCGCTGAGAATCTGGTCAATCCGGCCCTGCTCCATCACGCTGTAGGAGCTGGACCCCAGCCCCGTGTCCATGAACAGCCGCTGGATGTCCTTCAGGCGGCACTGGGCGCGGTTGATGAAATATTGCCCCTCTCCCGAGCGGAAGACCCGGCGGGTGACCGTCACCTCGTTATAGTCGGTCCCCAGCACCGACTCGCATTCCCCCAGCGTCAGGCTCACTTCAGCCATCGCCAGCGGCTTGGCCTCGTCGGTGCCGTTGAAGATCACATCGGTCATCGCGCCGCCGCGCAGGGCCTTCGGGCTTTGCTCGCCCAGCACCCAGCGGATGGCGTCGGCCACATTGCTCTTGCCGCAGCCGTTCGGCCCCACGATCGCCATCATGCCCGGCTCGAATTCCATCTTCGTCCGCTCGGCGAAGCTTTTGAATCCGATCATTTCCAATGCTTTGAGATACACGACAACTCCTCGCGAAATTCATCCGGCGAATCCCGCACACGAGCGCCCATTCATGCAAAAATACGGCGCCGACGCAATCCCCATTCCGGCCCGAAATTATTCTTGCATCGCCCGCGCCCCACCCGTATAGTCCGGCGGTCAATTAGCAGAAAGAAAAGAAGAAAAGGTGGATTCCCCCCTATGATCGACAGTTCAGTCAAAGAGCAAATCAAGCAAGAGTATCAGCAGCACGAGAAAGACACCGGGTCCGTCGAGGTCCAGGTGGCCCTGCTCTCCAAGCGGATTCAGGACCTGACCGGTCATCTCCAGACCCACAAGGGCGACCATAACTCGCGGCGTGGGCTGATCCTGATGGTCAGCAAGCGCCGCCGCCTGCTCGATTACCTGCGCGACTCGGACCTCGCCCGCTACCAGAAGCTCATCGAGCGCCTCGGCTTGCGTCGCTAACCGGTTTCCACCGTGCGCGGCGTCCGGCCAGGGGCCGGGCTGCCCCGGCCAATGAGTACCCGTCGGCATGGCGCCCCAGACCGCGCCTCCGGATGCACCCCGCCCCTGACACGGCGTTCATGGCGCGCGCCCGCCCCCTTTTGAGATGATGATTCAAGAAGAAGAAACAAGAAGCAGAAAGACAGTAGGAAGAAAAGAATGAAAAATACAACCGCAGTCAGCGTCGCCCTCGGCGACAAATCCATGGTCTTCGAGACCGGCCTTCTGGCCCGGCAAGCCGCCGGTCAGGCCACCTGCCAACTGGGCGAAACCCTTGTGTTTTCCGCCGTCACCTCCACCAACAAGCCGCGCGAAGGCGTTGATTTCTTCCCGTTGCAGGTTGAATATCGCGAGCGTTTCTATGCCGCCGGGCGCTTCCCGGGCGGCTATTTCAAGCGCGAAGGACGCCCCACCGAAAAGGAAATCCTGACCGCACGCGTCACCGACCGCCCCATCCGGCCGCTGTTTGCCGAGGGCTTCTACAACGACGTGCAGATCAATAACGCCCTCATGACCGTTGATGGCGAAAATGAGAGCGACATCCTGAGCATCAACGCCGCTTCCGCCGCGCTGATGCTAAGCGAACTGCCCTTCTACGGCCCCATCGGCGCCGTGCGCGTGGGAATGCTCGATGGCCAGTTCGTGCTCAATCCCACCCACGAGCAGATCAAAAAGTCCGTCCTCGACCTCGTCTATGTCGGCCGGCGCGACCTGCCTATGATGATCGAAGGTTCCGCCAAGGAAATCAGCAACGCCGACATGGTGGCCGCCATGAAGTTCGGCCATGAAGCCGTCGTGAAAATCTGCGACGCCCAGATCGAATTGCGCGAAAAGATGGGCCTGCCGCCCAAAACCGTCGCTGAAGCCGGCCCCGACACCGAAAAAGTGGGCAAATTGCGCGAAATCGCCGGCGCCGACCTCGAAGAAGCCCTCTTCACCGTCATGAAGCTCGAACGCCAGGAGAAAATCGGCAAGGTCTTCGATGCCTCGTTCGCCAAAATGCAGGAAATCTTCGGCGAAGACGTCATCACCGAGAACTACTTCAAGCAGCTCTTCGACGTCATCGAAATCGAGATTGTCCGCCGCAACCTCCTCGAAAAGGGCCGCCGCATGGATGGCCGTTCCCTGGACCAACTGCGCCAGCTCACGGCCGACGTGAGCATTCTACCGCGCGTGCATGGTTCCGCCCTGTTCTCCCGCGGCGAAACCCAGGCCATGGCCGTCGTCACCCTCGGCACCGGCCGCGACGAACAGGAACTCGACGGCCTGACCGGCGGCGAAACCAGCAAGCGTTTCACCCTGCACTACAACTTCCCGCCCTATTCCGTTGGCGAAGTCCGCCGCCTGGGCGGCCTCAACCGCCGCGAAATCGGCCACGGCGCGCTCGCCGAACGCTCCATCGAGCCGATGATGCCGGAAGACTACCCCTACGCCGTGCGCGTCGTCTCGGAAATCATGGGCTCAAACGGCTCATCCTCCATGGCTTCGGTCTGCGTGGGCACCCTCGCCCTCATGGACGCGGGCGTTCCCCTCAAGAAGCCCGTCGCCGGCATCTCCATCGGCCTGGTCACGGGCGAAGGCAAGACCCCGGTCCTGTTCACCGACATCCTCGGCGCCGAAGACCATTGCGGCGACATGGACTTCAAGGTGGCCGGCACGCGTGACGGCATCACCGGCTTCCAGGTGGACCTCAAAATCCGCGGACTCGAGTGGGATCTCGTGGCCGGCGCGTTCGACCGCGCTTCGCAGGCCCGTCTGGAAATCCTCAAGACCATGACCGAGGCCATTCCGGCCCCGCGCGACGACCTGTCGCCCTACGCGCCGCGCATTCTCGTGGTCAAGATCAACCCCGAAAAGATCGGCGCCCTCATCGGCCCCGGCGGCAAAAACATCCGCCGCATCACCGAAACCACCGGCACGCAGATTGACATCGAGGACGACGGCACCGTGTCCATCTTCTCCAACAACAAGGCGCATCTGGATGCGGCGCTGCACGAGGTCGAAGCCCTCACCGCCGAAGCCGAAGTAGGCAAGATCTACCGCGGCAAGGTCACCGGCATCAAAGATTTCGGCGCTTTCGTCGAATTCCTGCCCGACCAGGAAGGCCTCGTCCACATCAGCGAATTGGCCGATTTCCGCGTCAATCGCACCGAGGACGTCGTCAAAATGGGCGAAGAAATCTGGGTCAAGGTGCTTTCCGTCGAAGACAACGGCAAAGTCCGCCTCTCCCGTAAGGCCGCCATGGCCGACCGCGGCGAGGCCACCCGCCACGCCTAAATCTCGGGACAACGCTCCCTCACGGCCGCCGGCTCATCCCGGCGGCCGTTTTCATGTCCTTTCACCCCCTTTTGGCCCAAATCCATTCTCACTTATTATAATAAGTGAGAATGGACAATCCCTTGTCCTCCAAGAAGATAAATCATTTTTTAAAAAGATTTTCCGAAATTTTCTAAAAAATCGGCGGCCGAGCTCGAAAATAGTCATTTTTGGACCGTTTCCCGTCATTTTTGGTCGTTTTCGGGCCATTTCGACTCATTTTTTCCTGAAAAGCCCCACCAAGCACGGTATTACGAATGTGCACAATCGTAATACTCGTTTTCTATAGCCGGGCTCGGTGAGCCTGAGCTTAAACAAAAATTTCTCGCCCCCGCGCCTCAGCGCAAAAAAGGTAGGGACGCATCGCCGAGGCGTCCGATACATCTGTTTAACAATGCCGCTGTCAGACTTCCGTCTACGGTCTCTCGTCGCGCTACAGGCGCACCCGCCCCTGCGGCGCGGCCCCCCTTCCCTCCGCGTGGACCAACCATGCCCCAGTTTAAGCAATCCCATAATTATCCAATTGACCTTGCTGCAAAATTTCGGTAAAAAATCTTTCGAAGAGTTCTCTTTGGCTTTAGCAATTCCGCGTTTAGCCTATGAAACTGTTCGTCAAAAATTAAAAATCAAAGCGATAGGGAGGAAATATGGCTCTGGTAAAATGCCCTGAATGTGGCACGAAGGTTTCTACGGCGGCCTCTGCTTGCCCAAAATGTGGTGCTCCAATTGCAACCCCAAGTATCGGCACTCCGTTATCCACCATACAGCAGACCAGTAAGAAGCTTAAGATTCAAATCATATTCTCCTCGCTGGCTTTTTGGATTGGTTTAATCTGGTTTCTGATCGCAATTAACAGTGAGAGCCAGCCGCCTAACGCCCCACCACCGCTAATCCCAGTATTTTTATTTTTAATCGGGGCACTATGGTATTTGGTTACAAAATTCCGTATCTGGTGGCATCACAAATAATCGCGTCGAACAAAGCGTCCCACCACTATGCGCCGCAAGCGGCGCGAGGGTGAACGCGGGCGTTCAACAAATGAGGCATGATCCCCAAAACCTCAACGCCCGCGCAAAGGTGTAGCGATAGCGTCAAAAAATGAAAAAAAGCACCGGTTTTGCACCCCGACATCGCCAAAAACACCCCCAAATGGCCCTAAAAACCGAAAAATACGACTTTTCGACGTCCAAACGCCAATTTTCTTGCCGGGATCATTCATGCGACAGGTCTGTGCCCCCCACCGCCCCTATTACCGCCGCACCAGCGGCGTCCTCAGCGTCCGTGTCCGTCAGTGACCGTCCGTGTTCGTCCGTGTGGCTGTTCCTACCGCGTCAGCGGCATACTGCGAGTCTTGCACAATACTGCAGATGGGTCAGAATCGTCGCGCCCCAGGGCAACAGAGATGAAAAGCCCAAAACCCCCTCCCTTCCCACACCGCACCCGGAAATAGACCATCACATTTTCATCCATGCTGATGAGTGATTCTGGCTGGACTCATATGCCCCATTCACGCAAAATGAAGAAGTTGAACAAGGCACTTGAGGCTATCGGCGGCAAGCCGCCTCAGCCCCATCGCTAGCGTTCACCATGAAATATATGAAAGCTTTTACGCCGCCACATAAATATGAATTACGGCGTAATGGTGTCTCGGACGCGAATACAGTTAAGCTCGCGGAAGATACACTTGTCGTATACCGATCGCTTTATCAGGGTATGGCCCCAATAGGCGAATGGATACAAACACGAGTCGCTTGCCTTATTCGTGAATGGCTGCCCGAGGAATGGATAACCTCCCACGGTCAAATCGCAGATGTGGATACCCCAGAAATTCAATCCCGATCTTGGGACATCATTGTCCATCGACCCATTCCAAAATCTCGGGGTTATCCTCCGCCAGCGTCTTCCAATGGGCCATATCCGCTCGTGCCGAAAGATCTGTGTTGTGCCGTCGTTGACACAAAAGGCCGTTATAACACCCCGAAGAAGTACGCTGAGGCTAAGGCACCTGAGTTCCGAAATGGGACACCTTAAGCACTGATAAGGTCGCCAAGCAGCCGTTTTTCAGCAAATATTCGCAAAAGAACGAGATTATGATCCGACTTGCTTCAACACCGAGTTGGATTTCTATGTTTTGATCTAACCTGGATAATTCACGCGACAAGTCCGACCCGGATGCGAGGCGTGCGGGGTGAAGCTGTATGGACATACTGCGAACCCCGCAGAACAAACAAGCCGGGTCGGAATCGTCGCGCCTTGGGTCAACTTGGAGGAAAACTGAATATTTCATAATTTTTTCCGCATCAGACTGCCCTGCAGCAAATAAAAATACTTACATCCATG